>CENU01023379.1_pt1 | contig 12994 bp, 9 predicted proteins | sample 361331 | NCBI WGS metagenome assembly CENU01 (sample SAMEA2619766, study PRJEB7988) | marine metagenome | isolation source: saline water (ENVO:00002010), including
AAATTATAAATGGTAATAAGAAAGATAATTTCTGGGAAATGGGAGATCTAGGCCCTTGTGGTCCTTGTTCAGAAATTCATGTTGATCTTAGGTCACCCTCTGAAAAAAAGAAAATTAAAGGATCTGAACTTGTAAATAAAGATCATCCCCAAGTTTTAGAGATATGGAATTTAGTTTTTATTCAATTTAATAGAAAAAAAGACGGATCTCTTCAAAAACTTGACAAACAATATGTTGATACTGGTATGGGGCTCGAGAGATTGTGTATGGTGCTTCAAAACAAGAGTTCTACATACGAAACTGACCTGTTCTCAGATATTATTAAAGAAATAGAAAATGTTTCTAATAAAAAGTATTTAGCAGGAGATGAAAAAGTTGATATAGGTATGAGAGTAATATCGGATCATCTTAGAGCTATTGTATTCTCAATATTGGATGGACAAATTCCAAGTAATACAGGTCCTGGTTATGTTATACGAAGAATTCTTAGAAGAGCAATTAGATATGGCTATACTAACCTTGACATTCAGAGACCTTTTATACATGAATTAGTGGATACCATTGAGGATAAATATTCTAGGCTTTATCCAAATATTGTTACTCAGAAAGATTTTATCAAATCAATCGTAAAAGATGAGGAAGAAGGTTTTCTCAAGACATTAAATCAAGGCCTTAATTTAATTAATGAGCTAATAGAATCTAAACCTAATGATAAACTTATAAAAGGTGATGATGCATTTAAGTTATATGATACTTTTGGATTCCCTATAGATTTAACATCTTTAATAGCTGGTGAAAAATCTTTCAAAGTTGATATTGAGGGGTTCAATGATAATATGAAAATTCAAAAAAATAGATCAAAGTCAAAAAAGAATGATGATTTATCAGATTGGGTTATAATAAATAATAATATTAATAGTAGTGTTTTTATGGGTTATGATCTTCTGGAAGTTGAAGGTAATATTTGTAAATACAGAGAAGCTATGTCAGAGGATGGTAAAATAAATTATCATATTGTAACAGATATTACAACATTCTATCCTGAGGGTGGAGGCCAGATTGGTGACACTGGTGAAATTATATCCTCAGGTAATGTAATACAGGTTATAGATACATTTAAAGATACTCTTGACATAATACATTTAACCACTAGCTTACCCTCAGATTTTAAATCTAAAGTAAAACTGAAAGTTAATAATAGTAGAAGATCAATGATTGAATCAAATCATACTAGTACACATTTATTGCATCAAGCACTAAGAAAAATACTTGGAAGTCATGTGGAACAGAGAGGTTCAATGATATCGGAAGATATGTTTAGATTTGACTTCTCACATCAATCTAAACTTTCTGACAATGATATAGATTCTATAAATGGTTTTGTAAATGAAAGGATAAAAGATTCAATCCCTCTTATTGAGAATAGAGAAGAGGATTATGAAACAGCAATAAAAAATGGTGCAATTGGTTTATTTACAGAAAAATATGAAGATAAGGTAAGGACTGTAAAATTTAATGAATCGTATGAATTATGTGGAGGAACCCATGTTGAAAACACAAGTAAATTAAAGGCATTTAGTATTATATCGGAGGGTTCACAAGCTTTTGGAATTAGAAGAATTACTGCAACATGTAATGAAAAAATTATTATGGCAGAGACACAAAAGAAGAAAGATTCTAAAGAAAAAGCTGCCAATGAAAAAGCAAATAAAGAATTAAAAAAGGAAATAGAAATCCAAAATAAAGCTAAGGTTCAAGAAGCTAAAAAAGAAATATCAGAAAAAATTAAAAATCTAGGTGATATAAACTTTTTTTCAGGTGAGGTTGATTTAGACCCAAGATCAATAAAAGAGTTATGCTTTATGCTAGCAGATCAAATAGAGAATCTTTTCATAGTTCTTCTATCTAATAATATTGAAAAGGTTTTTATCTCCTGCTATATTTCAAAAAACTTAGTTGTGACTAAAGGAATTAATGCATCTGAGATTATAAAAGACTTATCACCATTAATAAGTGGTAGTGGAGGTGGACAGGCTTTTTATGCAACTGGAGGAGGGATTAATTCAAAAGGTATAAGTTCTGTAATATCTAAGTCTGAAGATATAGTTAATCAAATGTAGGTGGATACTTTTTAAGTATTTTAACTACAAAGTCATTAATCATTTTATCCCTATCTTTTGAGTACTCATTGAGGACTCCAACACCTTTACCCTGCCATACAAGCTGTTGATTCTTACTATCAATTAGATTGACATAAAGAGTTCCCTGAATACTAGAGTAACTTGAAGAGTATGGATAACGATATGCAAAAGGGTACCAGCCGTAGGGTAAATAATTATTTACATAAACCCTTTCTTTAGATTTAGTCTCAAAAGTCACAAGTAGATCAGGAGAGTTTGATCTTTCAAGACCTTTGGATTTTAATCCAAGATCTAATGATTTTAATATCCGTTTTTTATCAAGATCTGAAATTTCCAATTCATCTATATCAGGTTGATTGAAGGAGTAGGAATTATAATTATCAAAATTTACATCAGAGTCGTAGTCATGATAAACATATATTCCACAAGATTGAATAAAAAAAATAAATGTGAATAATATTATTTTTAATGAGATCTTTTTTTTCATAATTTTCCTTCGAAGTAAAGTTATGAAAAAATTCTTTCTATTATTGATTCTAATCTCATTTTCATCATGCTCCACAATAAAAACAGTAGCATTAGGTGAAAGCTCCGTAGAAGATAAAATCAAACTTTATATTAAAAAATTTGCTCCTATTGCTATTAAGAATATGAGATTTTATAAAATACCAGCCAGTATAACTTTAGCACAAGGAGTACTTGAATCTGGTTATGGAGAAAGTACATTAGCAAAAAAAGCAAATAATCATTTTGGAATTAAATGCCACATGGGATGGAAAGGTAAATCAATTAGACATGATGACGATGAAGAAGATGAGTGTTTTAGATCATATAAAAACCCCTTAAAATCATACCGTGATCATTCATTGTTTTTAGTTGACAGGGATAGATATAATGGTTTATTTGAGTTAAAAAGAAAAGATTATAAAGGATGGGCTTTTGGATTAAAAGCTGCAGGTTATGCAACCGATCCAAGATATGCGGAAAAATTAATAAGCTTAATTGAAAGATTCAACTTAACTCGGTTTGATGAGTAATTCATCACCCTTTTTATAAATATTAATTAAATCTTTTCCTCTTAATTCTTTTGTTAAATTATCCCATTTTTTGTTTGAAAAATCAAATTCACTCTTAAAGATATTTAAATCACATTCACCCTTTTCTAAAAGCTTATCGAGAATAATTTTAGCATCATCAGTAATTGAGGGCTCTACTTTTATCGGTTTCATTTGAGGAAAAAATAGAACTTCTTGGATTGATGTTTGGTTAGTCATTAACATTACCAATCTATCAAGTCCAATTCCAATACCTGATGTTGGAGGCATTCCATATTCTAATGATTTTATAAAGTCCATATCAATAAACATGGCTTCATCATCACCTTTCTTACTTAACTCAAGTTGATCTTCAAATCTTTTTAGTTGATCTACTGGGTCATTTAGCTCAGAATAAGCATTGGCAATTTCCATCCCATTAATGATTAGCTCAAACCTCTCTGTTAGATTTGGATCAGATCTGTGTTCCTTTGTTAAAGGACTCATAGACTTTGGATAATCAATAATAAAAGTTGGGTTTATGAAGTTCTTTTCACACTTCGTTCCAAAAATTGCATCAATCAATTTTCCTTCACTCATACTTTCATCTATTTCTATTGACAATTCATTACAAATTGATCTTAACTCATTTTCATCCATACTAGAAATATCATATCCAGTAAATTTCTTAATAGCCTCAAACATTGATATTCTGTCATAAGGAGCTTTAAAGTCAATTATATTTGAATCATATTGAATTTTGGTTTTGCCATTTATTTCTAAACATACTTTTTCAATTAATGACTCAGTTAGCTCCATCATCCAAAAGTAATCTTTGTATGCAACATAAAGTTCAAGAATGGTAAATTCAGGATTATGATTTTTATCCATTCCTTCATTTCTAAAATCCCGTGAAAATTCATAAACAGCCTCGAATCCACCAACAATTAATTTTTTTAAAAATAATTCATCTGAGATTCTAAGATATAAGGGGATGTCTAATGCATTATGATGAGTAATAAAAGGTCTAGCTGTTGCACCTCCTGGAATAGGTTGTAAAATTGGAGTTTCAACTTCAAGATATGATTTTTCATTAAGAAATTTTCTTATGGTATTTATGATCTTTGTCCTCTTTATAAAAGTGTCCTTAACCTGAGAATTTACAATCAGGTCAATATATCTTTGTCTATATCTTTGTTCTAAATCAGAAAAACTATCATATTCTATTCCGTCAGAGTCTACTTTGGGGAGTGGAAGAGGTCTAAGAGACTTATTTAATATTGTAAAGTCATTAACTAAAACAGTAACTTCACCAACTTTTGTTTTAAACATTGTCCCTTTAACACCAATTATATCACCTATATCCAATAACTTTTTATAAATGGTATTATACTTTGTCTTATCCTCTCCACTACATATTTCATCTCGGTTAAAGTATACTTGAATTCTGCCCTTGCTATCTTGAATCTCAGCAAAAGAAGCATTTCCCTGAATCCTTCTTGACATAATTCTTCCAGCAATAACTACTTTACTATTTTCCTTATAATTTTCAATTAAGTTAATAGATAAGCTATCAACTGGAAATAATTCTGCAGGGTAAGGATTAATTCCTTGTCTTTTTAAATCTTCAAGCTTTTCTCTACGAATTTTTTCTTGTTCTGTCATCGGAATTATTTAAACAAAGATAAGTTTTCTAAAGTAATCATTGAACTACAAATTTCTATATTTGAATGAAAATGAAAAATAAAAAAATTCAGGTAAGGGATATTGGAAAACTATCTTTTTCAGATGCCTGGCAGTATCAAGAAAAAATTTTTAAAAAAATTATTGATCAAAAAGTTCAAAACAGGAAATTAAATGAAAAGATTCCAACAAAAAATTTTCTCATTTTAACTGAACATAATCATGTATATACAATTGGAAAGAGTGGGCAAATATCTAATTTGTTAATTGATAAAGACGAATTAATCAAAAGGGAGATAGAGTTTTTTAAAATTAATAGGGGTGGAGATATTACATATCATGGTCCAGGACAAATTATGGGTTATCCAATTTTTGATTTAGATAATTTTTTTACTGATATAAACCTTTACTTAAGAAAATTAGAGTCAGTAATAATTAATACTTTAGAGACATATAATTTAACTGGATTCACAATAAAGGGTGAAACCGGGGTATGGGTCAAAGATAAAGATGGATTATCAAAAAAAATATGTGCATTTGGAATTAGAGCAAGTAGATGGGTAACAATGCATGGACTCTGCTTTAATGTTGATCCAGACCTAGGTTATTTCAATCACATTATACCATGTGGAATTAAAAATAAAGGAGTAACATCTTTAAAAGAGATTAAAAAAGAAAATATTGATATTAATGAGGTTAAATTAAGATTGGTAGAGAACTTTAAGTTAGTTTTTAATGCAGAAATTAATTTTGAGTCAAATTAACTTCATATGATACAATTGAGAATTTATCAAGTCTAGATATTATCTCAATTTTACCATCATTATCAGAATCTTTAATATCAATTAAAGAGTTCCCTTTAATTGGAAACCCTTTTACTAACTCACCATTATCTTTAAATAAATAGATTTTATCCTCGTTTAAATCTGTTATACCTACCAAAATATTTTTTGAATCGATAAATATTTTTGGTTTTGAAAATTTACTAAAAGGTAAGTCAACAGCAATACCTTTAATTGTTAAAATGTTTTCGTCTAGATAAATCAAGTTATTATCAACTACATCGATTAAATTTTCACTTGATAAGTTTAGGTTCTCCTTAATTAAATTTCCATTAGTATCTATTTTAATGAGGTTACCTAGTCTGTCTGTTGTGGTGAAGTTTTCTAAATAACTAAAAATAGGGTTATTGCTATATTGAATTTTATTATCAACAATTATTCTATCTCTGCCCCTCCTATCTAAAATTTTTAGACTACCATTTTCTAACTGAACAACTATATAATCTTTACCGTCAATTCTAATGTGAACTGGACTATTGATAATCTTTGAATCAAAAAGTGGAGGTTTGAAACCACGAACTATCCTACCATTAGAATCATACATTTTGATTTGATTATCCTCAGTAATTAAAAGTCTGTAATTTCGATTTTTCTCATAATCAAAAATTGAGATGGGATTATTTATCAAGCTTGAATTAATTGGAAAAGTAAGTTGTTTAACTTCATTTCCATTTCTATCAAGTAAATAAAGTCTTTTGGCAGTTCTAAAAACCATTTGTTGTCTTCCATTTTTAAATATATCAACTTGCTTTATATCACCCACAATCCTTCCGGATAATTTTTTTTTCCAATTAAGAGTTCCCTTGTTTGATATATAGTTCAGATAGTTTTCACCGTCCTGAAACGCAATGTCAAACCCATTATTTAAATGATTTTTTAACCATACAGGGTCAGAAATAATTTCTTGATCGAATGTGAGAAAAAATTCTGTATATATATTTTCATCTATGGTTTTTGAACCAGTTTTTGATAAGTTAAACTCTAGAAGCACAACATCGTTATTTACTTTTCCGCTAAATGACCTAAATGGATAGATTTTATCATCTATAATATTTGAGTTTATGGATTTATTATTTCCAACCCATAAAAAAGAGTAGCTATCTGATTTTTGCTTTTTAAAACTTAAATATTCATTGTTTGAGCCAAGATTATCATTGATTCTATTTGAATTAATTACTTTTTTTAATTGTGAAACTGATTTTGTTATGATTAATAGATTTCCTAATAAAACAGCATATTCACCAAAAATATCATTATCAATACTTTTAAAAAGAATTTTTAAATCTTCGTCTAGAACAATCTTATTAATATTATAGTTATCATCATATTTTTCCAAACTAAAGTGTCTATCTATTTGTTCATTGTTTATTAGACTAAGAACTATAAATTTTTCTTGATCTTCAACAAAACTAATTTCATCTACAATATTCAAAGAGTCAAAATTCAAATTTAGAGTAGATAAATCATTATACTTTAAATAATCCTTGAAATTAAATATGAATCTTTCAGAGTCACTTATAGAAAAAGTTAAAAAAGTTAAAAATGAGTTTGGAATAATTTTATCAGTTTTAATTTTAGAGGGAGGTAAATTCATTAAAATATTGATTTTACCATTTATTGAGTCTGTAATTCTAGTTATCCCTGATAAGTATATATCTTTAATTGAATAATTAAAATCATAGCCAACCCATGAAGTTTTAGATTTTGGAAAAAAAGATATATCAACTAATTTATTATCTAGCTTACCTAGATTGTCAGATTTACTATAAATGTTAAATGGTTCACCAAGATCACTAGTTTTTATAATTTTTTTAAATTCAGAGTCAACGTTATTTTTGGATGAATTAAAATCCCTGATGATATTTTCAAGAATTATATCTTTATTAGAGCTTACCATATATTCATCAATTATAACTTTAAATAACTCTTTATCATTAATTTTTTGAAAAAATAGTTCACTTTTTTGATATTTATTTTTTAAGGTATCATTTTCTGAAATTGTGTCAAATGAGTTTGACTTTCTAATATAAGTGAAAGCTACTTCATTTTTACCATAAGTAGATAATGTAAGAAGTCCTTGTCTCTCAGAGTTTATGTTGGAAAGTAAGTTTAGCTGATCAGAAATTTCTTTTGATGATGATAATAAAATTGGTAATACGACATTATTATTTAAAATATCTTTTGTATTATCTAAATCATTTATATTTATTATTACTTTAGAATCAGAAGGTAAAAAGTTAAAGAGCGAAATTGTTTCATCTTCATAATTAGTACAAGAATAAATCAATAATGAAGACAAAAAAAGTATTTTAAATTTCATAATTATAATTCTAATTTTATCTGTGATTTTTTTATTGTGAAACTTTTTCTGTGAAGCGTTGTAAGCCCATGTTTAAAAATACTATTTATATGGTATTTTGTTCCATAGCCTTTATTTTTATCCCATCCAAAATATGGAAAACGATCATGTTGCTCAATCATGTATAAATCTCTATATGTTTTGGCAAGAATAGATGCAGCAGCAATATTTTGATATTTTCTATCACCTTTTACAATACACTTATGATTAACTTTTTTAAATTTTTTAAATTTATTCCCATCAACTATTATAAAATTTGGAATAATTTTCAAATTATTTAATGCACCGTGCATAGCCCTAAATGTAGAATTAAGAATATTGATTTTATCAATTACAGCAGGGGTAATTGAACAAACTGCAAAGTCAATAGAATCATTTTCTATTATATATTTTAACTCAATTCTTTTTTTTTCAGATAGCCTCTTTGAATCATCTAGGTACTTATTTTTGTAATTTTTAGGTAAGATTACAGCAGCAGCAGTAACAGGACCAGCTAGACTTCCTCTTCCTGCTTCATCAACGCCAGCCTCAAAAATTGAATCAGAAAAATTATTCATTAACATTTTAAAAAATCAAAATTTATAAAGAAACACTAACTTAGTATGAAATTACAAAATACATGCAGAAGTTTTTTCTGGTTTTCTCTTTTTTTTTGATACATAATTGCATATTTACTCAATCAATTGATTTAGAGGGGAAGATAAAAGCAAAAAAAGAGGAGCTTAAAGAAAAAAGTAAGGAAGAAGATAAGGATACATTAAATACTGACTATTATAAAATATTTTACTTAGATGGAAGAATTGATAATATTGACACTACTCTTAATATATACAAGGACTATAAATTTAATTTCTTAAGAGAGGATTCATTTGATTTAATTTCATTTGCTAACTCAGCCCATACATATAACAAATTAGCTTATAATTTTAGGGATTTCTCAAAACCTGATGTTGGAGTAAGAGGAAAGCATTTCCATTATTTTGAGAAAGAGGATATCGGGTATTATAATGTTCCCACACCTTTTACAGAAATTTTTGCAAAGTCGACATTTGAACAGGGCCAACTTTTAGATATGCTTGTTTCAGTAAATTTAAATCCCCAGTATAATTTTACAATTGCTCACAAAGGTTATAAATCTCTAGGAAAATACATAAATACAAGATCAAGAGGAAATCAGTTTAGATTTTCTTCAAATTTCAAATCTAAAAATCAATCATCTCATTGGAGATTTCACTTTGTATCTCAGAATATTTTCAATCAAGAAAATGGTGGGTTAGATTCAGATAGTATTTATTTTTTTGAACAAGCAACTGACTATTTTGTGCTTGATGAATCTGGTAATCAAATTATTGAAGATGATGGATCATTTAAAATGATTGAATATGATGGTTATTTGGATAGGTCAAGACTTGGTCCTCAGATTTTTGCTGAAGGGTCATTATATTCTAAAAGATTTTTTTCAGATTTTCACTATGCTTTAATAAAGAATAAAACTAAAGGTATCAAATCATTAGCCTTAAACTATCAATTTACACATGAGTATAAAAAAAATCAATATAATGACGATTTTAAAAGCATAACTTTTGGGGAGCTAATTGAAGTTGAAGAAGTTTCAGATCAATCTAGATTTATTGAACAAGAAAATAAATTAATCCTATCCTCTAACCTTAATAAATTAGGAAATTTTAAATTTTCATATTCCATAACTAATTGGAAAAACAATTTTAAAAGATATAATGCTCAAGAGATGGATGACCTTCCCTTCCAGCTAAATTCAGACCAATCTAACTTAGGTTTTGATTGGAAAAAGATGCTTAAAAAATATAGTTTCGAATTCAATTATAATAAGTCTATTAAAGATGAATTTAAATCTGATTATATCTCATTTAACTTTAAAGGAAGTCCAATTAAAAATATAAATTTTGAGCTTGGTTCTTCAATTATTGAAAAGTCTCCAAATTTCAATTTTAAATTTTTTAGAAGTGCATACGAAAGTTATAATTGGTTCAATGATAGCCTCTATGATGAAAAAGTTTCAAATATAAATTTGAAATTGTCATATAAGGAGTTGATTGTTCTTACCGCTAATTATAATGAGATTGATAATTATACTTTTTTTAGAGAATCTACAAATTCGTTACAAGGTGAAACTGATAATAAAAGACTTGCTGTAGTTAATCAGGCTGATAGTAAAATAAATTACTATGATTTAAAACTATTTAGCAAAGTTAATTTTGGTAAATTTAGTTTAGTTAATACAGCAAGATATCAACAAAAAGAACAAGAGGTTTCTTCTGGAAATATATCAGCACTCAATGTGCCTGAATGGGTAACTAGAAATACAATTATGTATTCTTCTGAGGTATTTAATAAATCATTATTTATTCAAACTGGAATTACCTTTAATTACTTTACTAAATTTTTTGCAGACTATTATAATCCTTTAATATCTGAATTTGTAACTCTAGAATATCGTGAGATTGGAGACTTTCCAAGATTTGATTTCTTTTTTAATGCAAAGATTCAACAAACAAGAGTTTTTATAAAAGTTGAACATTTAAATAGCTCATTTACTGGCTATGACTATTACTCAGATCCTTTTAGCCCATATAGAGATATGTCAGTAAGGCTTGGCTTGGTGTGGAACTTTTTTAGTTAGAATGAAAGAATTTAAAATAATTGGGATAATGTCTGGGACATCTTTAGATGGATTGGATATAGTATATGTAAATTTTAAACTTAATAAACATTGGAGATATGAAATAATGAATTCAAAGACTTACAAGTATGAAAAAAAATGGAACAGTCTTTTACAGAACATAAGCAAAGAAAAAATTAATTCTATTATAAAAATTGATTCAGACTACACTAAGCTTTTGTCTAAATACATAATCAACTTTATAAATGAATTTTCAATAAAAAAGATAGATTTCATTAGTTCACATGGTCATACAGCTTTACATCAACCATCTAGATCACTCACTTATCAAATCGGAAATCTACCAATTCTTGCAAAATATATTAATCAAAAGGTTGTTTGTGACTTTAGAGTACAAGATGTACAATTGGGTGGCCAAGGTGCACCTTTAGTACCAGTTGGAGAAGAGTATCTTTTTCCTGAATATGATACATTTATTAATCTTGGTGGATTTGCAAATATTACAAAGAGAATTAAAAATAATATAATTGCCTATGATATTTGCCCTGTAAATATTGTATTTAATTATTTGTCAAGAATAATAGAATTAAAATACGATAAGGGTGGATATATTGCTTCTACAGGAAAAATTAATGAAGATTTATATAATCATTTACATAAATTAACTTATTATAAACAAGATCCTCCAAAATCATTGGGTGTTGAATGGGTCGATGATAAGATTCATTCAATTTTAGAAAGCTTTCAAGGTGAGACAATTAGAGACTTAATGAATACATTTTCAAACCACTTTGCATTTCAAATTGCGGAAAATATTACACATCAAGATAAAATATTAATAACAGGAGGTGGTGCATATAACGATTATCTTATTGAAAGAATTAAAAACTTAACTAATTCAAAAATAAATATTCCAAGTCAAAAAATAATTGAATATAAAGAAGCTTTAATTTTCTCTTTCATAGGGTTACTTAGGGTTCTAGGAATCAACAATTGTTATTCTTCAGTAACTGGAGCTAAGAAAGATCATTGCTCAGGTAAAATATATAAACCTTGATATTTATTTTTTTATTAAATTAGACATCACCTTAAATCACATTGATGAATAAAGTGTTTATAATTTTAACTTCCGTATATACGCTTTCTCTAGGTGCACAAAATATTACATGGCAAAATGTAAACTTAAATGTACCATTTGAAAATACCCAGGCTGTTTTTAATCTTATTGATGGGTTCTACTCCAATATTGAAATCCCTGAAGGTTTAAGAGTCTCACTCTGGAGTATTGAGTATAAAGGTTCAAGCGAAAAAGCAACTCATGTTTTAAATTTTGCAGGATCAAAAGAAAACTTAGCAAAATTTGAGTCAAGAAAACTCAGTCCTGAATGGGACGCTTACTTATCAAGATTAAATTCTTTAACAGATAGGGATGGATTTGCAATAACTGCTGGAGTAACCTTAGTAAGGTATAACCTTGACAAATGGCAAGAAACGATTGCTCAATCTCATCAGTGGAAGGTAAAAAACCCTTTAAAATTCATAACTGCCTTTGCCAATTTAATGTCTGTGTTTGGAGACTCATCAGGATATGTTTCTATTGGGCAAACAACTCATGGAGTTGAACACGGTGAGACACATTACATTTATGCAACATTTCCTGATTTAGTTGCTGCGCTTGATTTTGGAAATTTAGGAAGTCAAGAAGAATCTAATGCAGTTAATGAGTGGTTGGATGCTACAAAAGACGAAGAATACACAAGAAGTATAACTAGAGTTATGCTCAAATCATGGGAATAAAAATTTAATTAAATGGAAACAATATTATTAGGAATATTTATTGCAGGTTACTTATTAATTACACTTGAGCATAGCCTTAGAATTGATAAGCTAATACCAGCGCTTGGAATGATGGCTTTTTTATGGGCTATAATTGCAGTTTTTAATATACCTGTATTTGAAGTTGATACACAATTACGGGAATTAATACCTACAAAAGTCAAAAAAATAATGGCTTATCATCTCTCTCATACATCTGAAATTTTAATATTTCTTTTAGGTGCAATGACAATAGTAGAAATAATAGATTATTACAATGGTTTTGAAAAGATTAAATCCTTTATAAGGACTAAATCTAAAAAACGTCTATTATGGATATTTGCTATACTTGCTTTTATTCTATCAGCAATTATTGATAATCTTACCGCTACAATAGTATTGATAACAATCTTGCAAAAGATTATTAGAGATAAGAATTTAAGATTATGGTTTGCAGGGCT
>CENU01415880.1_pt1 | contig 12985 bp, 10 predicted proteins | sample 361331 | NCBI WGS metagenome assembly CENU01 (sample SAMEA2619766, study PRJEB7988) | marine metagenome | isolation source: saline water (ENVO:00002010), including
TTAAATTATGATCTAAAATTAAATAATCTTTTCCTATCAAATTTAACGAATTATTTTTAGAAATTCTTTTTTTTACCTGCGGATAAATATTTATGACTTTTTGCAAATTAAGGTTACTATCAATATTAATGATTTTTGAAAATATTTTAACATTCAGTTTTTTTTTTAAAAATTTAATTTTTTCTTGAGGTAGGTCAATAATTAAAAGAACATTTTTATCTTTTCTTGTAAATCTAAATTTTTTAAATCTATATTTACTGATAAAATTTGGATTTACATCTTCAGAATTTAAATATTCGAAATTGATATTTGTACTAAAAGTTTCTTCAATTTGTCTTTTTAAGACTAAGCATCTTTTAAAATGCCCAATGCCAAATTTATTGTTGGCTAAAGTTAAAATTACTACTTTTTTTTTATACGTTATATTATATTTTTTTTGTAGGACATGTGAGTTTACAATTGAATATTTTTTATATTTTAAAATATTTTTTAAATTTAATTTTTCATAGCTTTTTACTTTTTGAAAAATTAAATTAAAGAAATTTAAATCAGATACAGTGTCAATAGAAAGTCTGATATTATCCTTATTTGTTTTTAAGATACTTTTAGGAACTGTAATTTTTTTAATCTTCAATTTTTTTTTATCATTTAATATTCTGGAAAAATATTCCCCGTAATTGTCTTTTTTAGAAATTTTATAAATTTTTTTCCATGTTACTTTCTTTAACAACATTATTCCCTCATAAAAAACATTTTTTGAACTTCTTACATAATCAAAATCTTTAAATTTAAGAAAGTTTTTATAAATTATTTCTATAAAGTTGCTATCAATAATTGGGCAATCACCTGATATAATCAAAGTATTAGGATTAATTATTTTTTTTGATAAAAAATAAATTCTTTCAATCAAATTATTTTCATTTTTATGAAAATATATTTTTACCCTGCTTTGATAAATCTTTTTTAACTCTAAAAACTTAAAATTTTTTTTATATGGGCCTGACGCTATATAGACTTCATTTACATATTTATTTGACAATAATTTATCAATAATAACTTCGATTAAATATTTTTTTCCAATTTTACAAAAATGTTTATTTTTTAATCGACTTGAATCACTTCTGCACAAAATAATTGCTGATAACATTATTTGTTTTTTTCAATTTCTTTTCTCAATGTTTCATATTCCTGCATTTTAATTTTCATAAATCTAATCGTAATTTTTGTTTTTTCGTTTATTCCTTTCGGCGTTAAAAGATAAAGATACCCAATTTTTTTTTTGTTGTTCTTGAAATTTTTAATTTTGATTAGCCCTTTAGTTTTTAAAGCTTTTAAACAGTAATTTATCTTACCGAGACTCATTCCTAGATCTTTAGACAATTTCCTTTGCGAAACAGCGTCTTGCTCGCCAACTTTTCTCAAAACTTTAAAATGTTCTTCATTATCTGAGCTCATAAATTAATAATACAAGTATTTATTGAATTGGTAAATTATTTTGTTCAACTATTGAACTAATACATATCTTATAATAGGAATAAAGGTTAATTATTATGAGAACTAAATATTTTAACAAGAATTCAGCAATTAATGTCGAAAATTTAAAAAAAGACATAGATGATATCGTTAAAAGCCAGAAATTTATATCATTCACAAAACAGTGCTCTAATGCTTTATCTTTACCAAAGGGAATTATAAAGAAAAAAATTAAACTACTTTTAAGTAATAAATTTGACTATAAAACCTTCTCATTCACAAAATCAAACCTACTTTTATCTTTCTATTATTCTACAACAATTTTAATAAAATTAATAGCTTTGATAATATTGTCAAAAATTTATATTTTTAAATTACATAAAAAAAAAGTTGATGTCATAATCGAAAATATTGAAAACGAAGACTCTTTTAATTATTTTGCTAAACTTGCAAAAAGTAAAAAGAAAATTTTCGTAATTACAAAAAGTAAATTATTATCTTTGAAAAATTATAAGATTGATAGTGTTCATAATATATTTATACCATTCAAAAAAAACTCTATCCCAAACACTAGACTGTTATTAAATATTATATTTAAGAATTATTTTAAGGATATAAATAATGATTTTTCTTTAAATGAATATTTATTGTCAATACTATTTGCGTATTTAAAGAATATTAGCAAATTTAATTATATATCGTCAAAGTATTTATTATTCACTAAAATTTATTGGTCTTGTCCTATACAAAATTTTCTTTTTAAAAAAAATGGAGGAAAAAGAATCATTACGACTCAAACTCATGTGCCTGAGCATTCCATAAGTTTATTTAAGGATTTAGATACTTTATGCTCTTGGGGAACAGCAAAAGATGTAAAAACAAAATTGGAAACATTGGGTGGTAAAGTTAATCAAGTTATACCGATAGGTTCTTTGAAAATGGAATTTGAACTGGCAAAGAAAAATAATATTAATAAAATGCCTCGTATTGATGTTTTAATAATAGGCGTAAACTTAAGTAATTATATAAGAACTTCAAGAGATATAAAAAAAAATTACTACCTCTTTTTAGAATGGATGAAAAGTTTATCTTTAAAATACAAAAAACTTAATTTTGTTTACAAACATCATACAAGCTTCGCCGGAAAAGAAAGAGATGTTTTAGAGGATGAAATTATAAAAGATTCAAGAATAAAAAGAATTGTTTTAGATAAACAATTCAATAGCTATGATTATTTAAAAAAAAGTAGAATAGCTTTTTCTTTTTGTTCTTCTATGGTTTTAGAGTCTGTGGCATTAGGTAAACACTGTTTCTTTGTCGATCCTAATAATGCAAGTCAAACCTTTTTCAAAAATCTTAATTATATGAATTGTTTGAAAATTAACAATAAGAATAAGTTAGAAAAGATGATTTCAAATCACCTGAAAATGAAAAAAGTTATTAGGAGCGGAAAAAGGAAATTATATTGTCACCCTCCTAAAAATACCACTAATAGATTGGTCAAAATATTAAACTAGCCTAATTTTTTTTAAATAAAATCTCAGCAACCTTAAAATCAGTTGGGGTATTTATGTCAAAAGACTCCTCTTGGCTTAATTCGTAGAAAAAGGGTTTTTTTCCAATTAATGATTTTTTATTTTTCATTATTTGTGTGGGCAAAATATTAATTGCAAAGTTTAATTTTACTAAATTTGGCAGATCTTGAGAATTTGGTGATTTATTTGGATTAAAGTTTATTGGCTTTTTATTTAGATATAAAAACTCTTTAACACTAGTCACACTATTGAAAGTGTCATAATTTTTTTTTTCTCTCATAAATAATTTAATCATTTTTCTATAGGTTTCTGCCTTTACTAAGGGGTTGGTGCAGTGAGTAAAAAGAATATACTCACTGTTGGTCACTTTTGCTATATGGGACCAGAATTCACTATTAGTACACCTTGAACTAGCATAGTAAGGATCTCGCATATGAAATTTTACCTTATAATCTTTAGCTATTTTAATTGCTTTTTCAGAGTCTGTATTAACAATAATCTCTCCAATATTTTTTACTTTTTTTAGAGTTTCAATTTTATAAGCAAGTAAATTTTTTTTATGAAATTTTTTGAAATTTTTATTAATTACTCTTTGGGAGCCTTTTCTAACTGTAAGAACTGTTTTTAATTCAATTTTCATAGAGTATATATAGATTTTTTTTTAATATTATAAATCGTAGGGGTGATTGCAGTGATTGATTTCGTGTTTTTTGTAGCTAAAAAAGAATTAAAAATATCATTTATAATTTTCAATCTCCTATCATTTTTTTCATACCCATCAAAGCCAGCTAAAAAAATTTTGTTTGACTTACCCGCTGCAGCTATCGCTAAAGCATAGGCAACTGTATATAATTTAGGAATCATACAACAATTTTTAAAAAATTTGAAATTGTTATCTTTTAATCCTATTCCAAAATCATAAAGTTTTATTCTTTTAAATTTTTTTTTATGTTTTTCTGACAGCAAGGAGAAAGGAACAATTAAAGGAGACTTTACCTTTTTATACATATCAGACTCAGATAATAGTTTAAGGGGGTTACATGCTACATAGTAATTTATTAGATTTTTTTTTAATTTTACTGATGTGTTAAGAGCAATAACAATTGGTTTTTTTTTCTCTATATATTTTTCAATTTCTTTTTTAAATTCTAGAAATTTTGGTCCAGACGAAATTAGAAGTACGTCTTTACTTTTCAATTTTTTTTCTGGACTCCATTTTCCAGATTTAAGTTTTATTGGTTTTTGGAATTCAGATTTAACTAAATTAACATTATACTTATTACCTCCTTCCTCTTTTAATTGATTAATGGCATCAATTATTTCCTCATCTTTCATCTTTATAGATAACATTTCTTGTATGTAAGTAGGATGAATCCTGTATTTACCTGCTAAGTAATAAAATGGATTTTGTCCCCATTTATATTTTGATTTTAGTTCATCAAAATATTTGCTAATTATCGTATTTATCGGAATTAAATTGTAATTTTTTTTAGAAAATTTATTTGCTTCAAGGACAAGATACTCTGTCTCAGTATTTCCTGCTCCACGACCCATTCCTAGAACTGTTGAGTCAACCCAACTAATATTAGATTTTATAGCTGTAAGGCTATTCGATAAAGCTTTTCCTAAATTATTGTGGGCATGAATTCCAATATCACCTTTCCAGTGCGATCTTAAATAACTAATATATTTTGGAATTTCATTATTATTGATCGAACCTAAACTATCGGCAAAGTATAAAACATCTGGTTTAACAATATTAATTTTTTTTGAGGCTTCAATGATATCTTCTTTTTTTTGCTCTGAAATCTGCATTAAATTTATCATTACAGTGTATTTATGTTCTTTTAGAATTTTACATATTTTAATCGTTTCGCTTATTTCATTAAAATGAGAAGCTAATCTTACAAATTTTATTTTAGAATTTTTTCTTTTATTAAAAAAAATTTCCTTAAGTTTTTTTTTATAATTAGATTTAAAATTTATTAGTTCTGAAACATTGATCATGACACCTAAAACAAGATTTTTAGGTACTTTCAAAATATTAATATAGTTATCATTTGAAAAAAAAGTAGAACCGTTAAATTGATTTTCCCTCAATGATCTAAAACCAATTTCTACAAATTTTATTCCGGAAGCTGAAATAGCTTTTAAATAATCATTAACCAAATTTTTTGGGAAATCCCAATTGTTATAATACCCGCCATCTCTTAGAGTGCAGTCTAAAATATTTATTTCTTTAGGCATTGTTCATAAGTTGAACATTATTAATAAAAAAATGATTTGTAAAGTTTTAAAATTTCTTAAAATTTACTGATTGACTGTACTCTTCTTGATTTCTCTTTGGAAAAAAAGCATCAAAACCTAAAGCGCCTCTTGAAAAGCCTCCATGAGCATTTAAAGCCCCTACGTCCACTCCCTTTTTCTTTATGAGCTGTCCCTTAAGATCGCCGTTGCAATAAAAATCCATTTTTCCATCGATTAGCCAAGTAATTTGCTCGTTTGAATGCCCTTCGTCTCTAAACTCAAATCCTTCTTTTAAATCAAATAACACTAAATTTAAATTTTTTCCTTGAAAAGGTCTGGAAACACATTTTCCACCCCATATCTCTTTTGGACTCAAATCATCTTTGAAATTAAAAAAAAGTGTATCGCCTTTTTCACTCGAGAGATTTTCTGCACTTACAATATAAATTATACTGTCTTCCATTGGATCTATTTCCAATATATCATTATCGATATAGAAATTTGCTGCATCGAAGACCTTCATTTTATACTCAGAATGACTGTTAAGAAGTCTAATTGAGCCAGCTGACAACACTAGAATTTTTTCTTTATTACAAATTTTTGGAAATAAATTATATAAACTAGAACAATCTACTTTATAGCCTTTTTTAATTTCAACTTGTAATATTAGAGAGCTATTCCATCCCCTGAAAAAACTTACAATAAAGCTTTTATCTTTTTCATAAGCAATATCAAAAGTAAAAAATTCAGATTTAATTTTATCTTTATTATTGGAATTTAAGTTTTTCATTTTACTCGGTTAAAAAAATATTTTTTCTTACTTTAGATTTAGAACCAACATGATTAAGCCAAAAATTATTTTGATTAAAACCTTTTTTCCTATTTTCGACTTTTGACCCACTATTCTTAATTGGAAAATCATAAACCATATAAAAATATTTTCTATCTTTTTGCCCATAGTATTTGCTTACTGAGTGATAGGCCCATGGAACATTTAAAATAATTATACAGCTGTTATTTGCAACTTTATATTTTTTGACTATTTTTAAATCTTTTTTTTCAGGAAATACATCGTAAATCTTTTGTTTTTTTTTTATTTTATTGATACAAATCTCGCCTCCCTTACTGCTATCAGAGTCTGAATAAAATATCATATGAATTAAATGATCTCTTCTATCAAGATGTGGGCTCTTTTTATAACCTGCTTTCATTACAGAAAAAGATGAATGATATTTTAATTTACTATTTTGATATTTTTGGTTTACAAATTTTTTAATATATTTATCAAATTTTTTTGTAATAATTGGCTTTAGATTTATAAATTTTTTATTAATTTGGTTAAATAATTTATTTTTGCCTAGAATTTTATAATGGGCAGAATTTGGTAAAATAGTTTTTTTTGTTTTTGATTTACTTTGATAAATTACACCCTCTTCTTTAATTTCATTAAAAGACGGTAGAAAATTATTAAGTTGATTAACGAATTCTTTATCAAAAAAATTTTTTATAAATATATGAGGAAAGGGCTGAGCTATTAGTTTGCATTTTGTGATTTTATTTTTTATTATTTTGCTCATTAAATTTTCCTTATTTATAAATCTATAAATTTCCTAAGTAAACAAAATTTTATTGAAATAAAATCAAATTTTTAGTTTTTTATTTAAACTTTTAATTTGAGCTACTGATAAAAAATTATTATTATTTATTGAATTATATTCATAGCCAGTCTTAACTTTTTTGCCTGTTTCATTAATAATTTTTTTAAATGTATTAAGTTTTTTTTTAACATCGACGTCTGGAGGATAAATGACATAAAATTTTCTATATTCTAATGTATTAAGACTTGACTCAGCTGGACACATTTGCTCATGAAGTTTTTCACCTGGTCTAATACCAATAAGCTTCAATTTATAATTTAAATTCATAGCTTTAGCTAAGTCCGTAATTTTAATAGAAGGAATTTTTGGAACAAAAATTTCACCCCCCTCCATTATTTTTAGACTATGTAAGACAAATTTAACACTATCTTGAAGTGTGAACCAGAATCTTGTCATTCTTTTATCGGTTATTGGAAAATAATTTTTCTTTTTTTGAATAAATTCTTTAAAAATAGGCATTACCGAACCTCTTGACCCAATTACATTACCATATCTTACTATAGAAAATTTGTTTTTATTTACCCCTGTAATTTTATTCGCGGCTATAAAGATTTTATCTGAGGCTAGTTTTGTAGAACCGTAGAGATTAATTGGGTTAGCCGCTTTATCTGTTGATAAAGCTATAATCTTTTTAACGTTACAATGAATTGCTGAGAGAACAATATTTTCTGCTCCATGTATATTTGTTTTTACAAATTCCATTGGATTGTATTCAGCGGCTGGGACTTGTTTCAGAGCTGCGGCATGAATAATTATATCAACATCTCTCATTGCCATTTTTAATCTCTCTAAATCTCTTACATCTCCGAGAAGAAATCGTAACTTTTTTCTTTCCTGGTCTGAAAATTCTGACCTCATAATATCTTGTTTATATTCATCTCTTGAAAAAACTATAATTTTTTTTAAATCAAAATTTTTGATTAGATTTTTAACCAACTCTTGTCCGAAAGAGCCGGTACCGCCAGTTACTAATAAATTTTTATTCTTAAGCATTTTAATTATCTATTATCATTAAATGTTCAAAATATGAACACTATTTTAAAAAATATTTAATTAATTTAACTATTTTATTTAGATTTTTTCTTGTTAACTTATAATAGATAGGGATGCTAATAGCTTCATCGTAGTATTTTTTACAGAAAAAAAGGTTTTTCAGATTGTATTTTAATGATCGGTAATATGGATGCATCGGTATGGGTATATAATGAATTTGCGTCGTTATCCCATTTTTCATTAAATACTTCATAAACTTATTTTTGTTTGATTTTATCTTTTTAAAGTTAATACCAATCACATACAAATGATTTGAGCTTTTGTTTCTTTTATTTTTTTGAAAGAGATTTAATCCATTAGTATTTTCAAATTTTTTGTCATAGAAAGATGCTACTTGTTCTCTTTTTTTTAAAATTTTTTTTAATTTTTTTAATTGTGATAGACCTAGGGCGCATTGAATATCGTTAATTCTATAATTAAACCCTAAGTCAGTCATTTCATAATACCATGGATTAAGAGAATTTTTTGTGTAAGCTTGTTTTTTATTAATAAAAAATTTTTGATTTTTTTGAATTCCGTGATTTCTTAACAAAAGTAATTTTTCGTAAATTTTTTTTGATTTAGTAGTAATTATTCCACCCTCTCCTGTAGTAATAGTCTTTACTGGGTGAAAAGAAAAAACAGTAATATCAGAGTACTTACAACTTCCTACCGGGATGCCATCTTCGTATTTTCCCCCAAAAGAATGGGCTGCGTCTTCTATTACAAATAAATTATTTTTTTTTGCTATTTTATATAAATTTTTACTACCTGAAGATAGACCGCCTAAATGCACAGGCATAATAGCTCTAATATCTTTGTATTGTTTTAAAATTTTTTGAATTTTATTAGAGTCAATATTTAGGCTTTCATAATCTATATCTGAAAATATTGGTTTCATATTATTAAATAATATTGAATTTGCAGTAGAAACAAAAGATATAGGGGATGTAATAATTTTAGAATTTTTTTTATAAATTGACTTCACTGCTAAATGCAGTCCTGCTGTACAACTGCTGACAGCTACAGCATATTTAACTTTGAGTAATTTACAAACAGCTTTTTCAAATTTTTCTACTATTGGACCTTGAGTAATTAATTTACCTTTAAGGACATTTGAGACATTTTTAATGTCTTGCGTATCAATATAATGATTGCCATATGGAATTTGCATATTTTAAAGTATAAATTTTATTTTATATTAATCAGTGTAAACCTTTTAAATTATTTTTATCTATGAACAAACTATTTTTCTAATTTCCTTGTATTCATTACTCATAATCACGTCATGCCAGTTATCTAAATATTTTTCCAAATTATGATTAATATATTGTGATGCTTGATAACTATTTTTGAATAATAATTTATATTTTCTTAGTTTTAAAAATTTCATTTTTAATGAATGCTTTAAATTAATAAAAGAATTTTCGTATATCAAGATAAAGGGTCTTTTAGTATATAAAGCCTCAAATAAAGGAGTAGAAACTTCATTAATAATCAACAAATTAAAGCGATGAAAGTTATCGAAGTCTGAATTTTTTTCTATAAATTTAATTTTATTTGGGTTTTTTGTTTTCCAAATATTTTTTGTAATTTCATAACTTTCTTTAATAGAAGGAAAAAGTTTCACATAACAAATATTTTTTTTTTTAAAATCAAGTTTTTTGTAAAATTCTAAATCAGAAGAGAGATAAGGATGATTCTCTTTTGTGATTCGAAAGTTGTTATTATTGAATGCTCTAGTAACTGTTCCAAAAATTAAAATTTTATTTTTAGGATTTAAAAATTGAAATGGTTTTAAATTTAAAATTTTATGCTGGTTAAATGCACTTTTTATACTTTTGCTAAAATTAACGTATTTATCAGAGTACTGCTTGCAATAATTGAATGATTTGCTTACTTTTCTTAAATCTTCAAACGGTGCATGAGAAAAGTATATTATCTTTTTTTTTTTTTCAAACTTCATATCTGCAATAAGTATTTTAATATTATCATTTATCCTGTAAGTAGTTGTTCCAACAAAAGACTTTAAACTTTCAAGAATAACTTTATTATCACTTTTGATTTTCTTAAAATTTTCTAAGTAACTTGCAGGAAAGAAAGTTGTTATTAAGCCATTGAATATTTTATCAATATAATCTAGGTTTTTTTTAATCTTAAGTGAATTTCTTGCTGATAGGTCAAAATCATAATCATAATTGTAAGCAAACAGCTTAGCTTTTGAAAAAAAATATAATTTTCCATTTATCAATTTAATATCAAAAAATTTATATTTTAATTTAGCATATTCTGTTTCAACGAAAATTGGTTTAAAAACTTTAATAAATAGTTTTACAAAAAAAAATAAAAATTTATTTATAAAATAATTCTTATCGATGATATTGTTATAAAAACTGAAATTATGTTCTTTTTTTTTAATATTGAGTTTTAAAACTTTAGCTGTTTCTTTCAAAAAAAATTTTTGCAAAATCGGATCGTATTCCTTTCTAGTAAAAAAATGAGAATTATAAGATTTAAATTTTTTTTCCTGATATTCTATTGTTAAATTTTTATATTTTTTTTTAATTTGTTTCAAAGAGTCATGGTCACTGATAATAATACCTAAAAAATCAATTAAAAAAGTATCTATTAAAAGGCCCCAATACATTTGATTGTATTTCGTTTTATGAATAATGTTTAATTCTTTAGATAAATGTTTCCGGTAGTATGAGAGTTTTTTATCTATTATTTTGCTATATTTTCCAGTTAAAGAAAAATTTTTTATATTTTTTTCCAAATTTTTTACATACTTGAATTTTTTTTTTGCTGTTTTAGATGAAATAAATTGAAAATTTGACTCATCTTTAACAACATATGAGTTTAAATTATCTTTAATAATTTCGTGTCCCAGAATTAATTTCATTTATCTAGATAAATTATTTATATATTAATTTTCTATTTTTAATTTCAACTATATTTTTACAACCTGACAATATAGTCTCATCATGAGAAACAATAATAACTGTAATGTATTTATTGATATTTTTTATTGTTTGTAAAATTTTATTTTTTGTAAATGTGTCTAATGAACTTGTAGTTTCATCTAATAAAAGCAATTTAGGTTTTCTATATAAAGCTCTTGCTAAACCTATTCTTTGTCTTTGTCCTATTGAGATTTTTGACCCCCTCTCGCCTACCATAGTATCAAAACTTTCAGGTAAATTTAAAAAAGTATCATAAATTTCAGCTTCTTCACATGCTTTCCTAAAGTTTTTTTCATCAAAATCTTTTTTATCAAATTGAAAAGTTATATTATTTTTAATCGTATCGTCCATTAAGAAAATATCTTGAGGCACATAACTAATTTTTTTAAGCCAATTTTTATTATTAAAATTTAAGTTGAATCCATCAATTAATATTTTCCCACTGTCAGGATTTTTCAATCCAATAATTAAATCTATTAATGTGCTTTTTCCTATACCGCTTTCACCTCTTATCCCGATTAGGTCAAATTTTTTAATTCTTAAATTAATATCCTCAAATATAATTTGATTTTTGTATTTGAAAAAAAGATTTTTAATTTCTATTTCATCTTCAAATTTGAATTCGATTTGATTATTAACTTCATTCAATTTTTTAAAATCATCCGTAATTTTTAGATCAGATGATAAAACTTCAACTGACGGTGCATTAACTTTTAAAGATTGAAACCCTTGATAAATTTTATTAACTGATGGTAATAATTTTATAGCCGCAATAGTAAAAATGCCTGCTGTAGTGAAAATTGTATTTGTATCGATATTGCTATTAACCAAATTATATAGCAAAGCTAGAATTGCAGTTACTATTGATAACTCTAAAATTATTCTTGGTAAATTTACAAATATCTGAATTTTTTTAGCAATTTTAAATAAATTGTTAGCTGTAAGATTAAATATTTTTAAAAATTTCTTTTCTAAATTAAAAACTTTTATTTCTCGGATACCACCTAATCCGTTCACTATTTGTTTAGCAATACTTTCTTCAAAAATTTGTCTTAGGTTACTTTTTTTATTTAAATTTTTAGCTGTAAAAAGATTAAAAAATAACAAAACTATTAAAACTAAAGATAAAATTATGAAAAATTCGAATGGTTTAAAGATGAATAATGTTATGCATATAATTATTGACAAAGTTAATTGGGTGAATAGATTTATTAAATTAGAAACTGAATGGAAAAGATAGTCTAGTTCCCTTGTTAAATTATTTATAGCTGTGCTTGAATGTTTATTGTTATGAAAACTTATGTCATTTAATAGATATCTTTCAAATAATCTTTTTCTAATTTCATTTGTAATACCCCAAGACAAATTACTTTCTAAATATATCTGTATGCTTAAGGTAATAGATTTCAATAGAAAAAGTAAAAAAATTGAAATTATTAAAAGATAAAATAAATTAAAATTATTATATTCAAATTGTAAAACTTCAAAAATTGATAAGATAAATGGATATTTAGTTATAATATTTTCTTCTAAAAAAAATATTAGAATAGGCACGATTGATCCAATGCTTAGTATTTCTAAAAAAACATTAAAAAGGACCAACATATAAAGCAAAACCGCTTTTAAACGATTTTTTTTTGAAAATAAAAGCCATGTTTGTTGTATATTGTTGACAAAAATCATACGAATGCTAAAAAATAATTCTCATTATATGTTCAATTTTTGAACAATTAAAGAGTTATATTATAAAAAGATATGAAAAAATTGTTTATTTTTAAAAATCTAGCAATAATTCTTACATTATCAGTAATATTTTTAAATTCATTGTTTCAAATTTATCAAAACAGAACGTTGATATTTTTAAAAATTAAGTACATGTTTGTTGAGAAAAGAATTGCTCCAGTAAATCCCCAAATATTAAAGAATAACAAACAAACTCCACCAAAAAACTTAGAAAATTTAAAAATTACTAATTTAAATGCTGATGTAGAGGGAATGTGGTCTGCTCCAGTAGATTGGAATGTAAATACTATTCACTTACTTATGATGCCAGATGGAAAAATTATGTCTTATGGAA
>CENU01090708.1_pt1 | contig 12981 bp, 12 predicted proteins | sample 361331 | NCBI WGS metagenome assembly CENU01 (sample SAMEA2619766, study PRJEB7988) | marine metagenome | isolation source: saline water (ENVO:00002010), including
GACATGTCGGGAGAGACATCGGTAAATACGGTGGGTCCCACCCAATTGCCGTCGGGCAGGCCATCAACAGTGGCCTGCGATCCATCGAGTAAACAAGTGGCGCCTTCGTTCTGCCCCTGTTCAATCAGCGATAGCACTCGCGCCTTCGCTGCTTGAGAAATTTGCGGGCCATAAGCGGCCGAGGCGTCATCCCAGGCACCCGGACCTACCTTCCGTAGTTCAGCCACAACATCCCCAATCAGTGCTTTTGCGTCACCGACAAAAACGGCCACGCTAATAGCCATACAGCGCTGCCCTGCCGCACCGACAGAAGCACCGACTAGCGCATTTACTACCGAGCGACGATCGGCATCCGGCATAATGACCATGTGATTTTTCGCGCCCATCATGCACTGCATACGCTTACCGTGGCGGGTTCCCGTGGTGTAAATATGCTCCCCGACACGACTGGAGCCCACAAATGACACGGCTTTAATTGTGGGATGCTCGAGCAGATAATTCACTTCATCCGCACCACCGTGGATAAGCTGAACCACATTTTTGGGTGCGCCTGCCTCTATAAAAAGCTCTATCAGTCTGACGGGTGTCAGCGGCACCTGCTCAGATGGCTTAAGGATAAATGTATTACCCGCGGCAATCGCGAGGGGAAACATCCACAGTGGAATCATGGCTGGAAAATTAAACGGGGTGATACCCAGGCAGACACCCAAAGGCTGATGATAGCTCACGGTATCGATGCCATTAGCAACATTCTCGGACGACTCACCCATCATATTACTTGCGATATTAGCCGCCTGCTCAACCACCTCGATGCCGCGCCAGACATCACCTTTGGCATCCTCAAATACCTTGCCTGTATCCATCGCCAAGAGCTCGCCGAGCTCATCGTGATGCTCCTTGAGAAGGGCCTGATAACGGAGCATCAAGCGAGCACGCTCGGGCGCGGGGACATCGCGCCATGTTTGGAAGGCATCCGCCGCAGCAGTAATCGCGGTATCGATCTGCGCCCTCGATGCGAAGGTTAACTGCGCGAGCTCACCTTGTGTTGCTGGATTGGTGATCGCCAAGCGGTGCTGCCCCTGTCCATCGCTGAACTCCCCCGCTATAAAGTGCTTGACTGTCTGCCCCATTAATTTTTCCTTTTTTTGTTGCCGCCCAGTGTAGGTGTTATTGTGCGTCAGCGAGTCTCACTCGGCAAAAGAATGCGACTGATTTGAATAACTTTATTAACGATGGTCATGCCGACATTATCTGACATTTCAACACGTCTCGCAGGCTTGGTAGACACGCTCGGGAGCGACCAATTTCTTAATCAACTTGTTGACACTCTCTGCTGGCAAACCCAAGCCGATGACGCCACGATTATTATTTACGAGCAGGGCGAATTACCCGGCATTGCCTACGCCAAGCCCCTAGAGGGTGCCGCCGAAACCGCTCTTAATACCTACCTAACGGGGCCCTTCCTGTTGGACCCATTTTACCGAGCGGCACAACACGACAACCAATTTGGTGTGTTCCGATTGGTGGATCTGGCGCCCTCGGGGTTTAGAGCCAGCGAATACTACAAGACCTGGTACAAAAGCTGTGGTTATCAAGACGAATGTGGCTTGCTGATTGACCTTGGCGAGCGCTCGTTCATCAATATATCGATGGGCCTTCTCGCGCCTCAAGCACGTTTTAGCCGCAAGCAGGCAAGGGATCTGCAGGACCTTTTCCCGGTGATAGACGCGATGTGTAAAAAACATTGGGGCGGACAACTCAAATCAGATGACACGATCTCAATGCGAGACCGGCTCCACAGTTCCCTCGGTGCCTTTGGCAGCAGCGTACTAACCAAGCGCGAGCGGCAGGTGATAGAGCTCGTACTGCTCGGTCACAACACGCGCTTGATCGCGGAGAAGCTTGGCATTTCGATAGAAACAGTAAAGCTTCACCGAAAACATGCCTACGCTAAGCTCGATATCAACTCGCAAGCCGAGCTGTTTTACCTTTTCATGGAGGCGCTCGCCCACTCCTCGGGTGACGCCAGCGTCGACCCGCTTATCGCTTACCAGGGCGTTGGATGAGCAAATCGGCGCCGAGTCTTAAAGACGGTTTTCTCGAGTTAAACCGCGGTGATCTCGCAGCCGCCGGTGAGTCTTGCAAACAGGCGCTCAGTGACCATCCGGAATAGGTACAAGCGCCTTTGGTATGCGTATCGCAATGAGCTGGGATTAAGCACTGGGAACTACTGCTCGCCTAGTAATTGAGCTCGATGTTTAGGCTGAGAAGTATTGGGTGACAACCAAATCGCCGCGAATAGCGGACCAAAATCGGGGTCAGTAATGACCCCGATTTCGTACTGGTTATAAAAAAAGCGGCTAGTACCTTGAGCGTCGACATCGAGAGTGATGCTGTCGCCCTTATTGATATCGGGCCACATCGTGGCGAGTTCAGACATCCAGCTATTAAGACGATTATCGGTGATGCCCAAGTGCTCCCACTCCTCACCGGTGGATCGCACAAGCCAACGTGCCTTCAGGTTGCGCTTATAGGTCAACGTCAAGCGGAACGATTTGTCTGGCTCATTCCATTGACCCGTGTCGGTATAAAGCGCCGAATCAAAGACATTGAACAGCATGACTTTGAGTGTCGATGTACCCACGAGCGATAGCGGGCGATCAGCCACGAGCTCATCGAGGGTTTGACCAAAAACCGATGTCGGTAGCAACATCATCGCGAGCAAAGTCGCTCGTATCCACTGAACCCTCACTGGGCTGGCACCAGGCGAGCGTCAGACACACGAACCATGATGTAGAGTAAAACCATCCAAATCGGCGCTAGTATCAAAAACGTGGTCAGCTCGCCATAGGGTAAATCCACCGCACCCACGCGAGCACCCACCAGATAATTGGTCGGCACTGTTGCTCCCAAGACGATGGGTCGCCACCAAGAAGCCGATAGGAACCCAAAGGCTCTAGGCAAGGCGGCTGGAAATACCCACCAGAGACAAACCATCCACATGGGCAACAGCGCATCGCCAAAATCAAATACGCCAATTAGCGACAAGGTAAGGTCAGTGACAATGCCTATTAAGGCGCAGGGCCAAACACGGTTGAACTCGGCATTAAGATTGGTAACCGCCGCATAGTGGAACGCGATCATGACCGCGGTAAGTAGCATCCAATCGTCGCGCCCAAACACGCAACTAAACCAGGTTAACTGAAACCAGACCCCACTAAAGATTTTGTTATCGATCACTGCCATGGCCTCGATACGACTCGGGCCATGGAGTGGATTCGAAGTGTTTACCAGCCGTGAACGCCGTAGTGCGACGCGGTTTTGTCGAGCGCATCTGCGAGGTTGTTAACCAAGGCATCAACCTCTTCAAGCGTGGTGACAAAAGGCGGCGAGAAGATCATGGCATCGCCGGTTTGGCGAACCATCAAACCACTCTCAATGGCGCGATCGCGGCAATAGACTGCAGCCTCCGACTCCGGTGCCAAGCGCTCGCGCGAGCCCTTGTCTCGCACCAACTCGACTGCAGCAACTAAGCCCTTCGCCCTCACCTCTCCGACAATAGGGTGATCCCCAAGGCCCGACAGCTTATCCGTAAAGTACGGCGCTAGTGTTTTAGTAGCTGTCTCCAAAATCGGGGTGTGCTCCATCACATCGAGCGTAGCCAGTCCCGCCGCGCAGGATGCTGGATGTCCCGAGTAGGTCAAACCATGGGCAAATTCACCGCCTGACGCCAACAACACATCCGAAACCTTATCGCTGACCAAGCACCCACCAAGCGGCATATAGCCATTCGTCACCGCCTTGGCAAAGGTCACAAGATCGGGCTCGGTGTCGTAGGTTTGGAAGCCAAACCACTCACCGGTTCGACCGAAGCCACAAATCACCTCATCCGATATAAACAAAATATCTCGTTCATTAAGGATCTCTTTAACTGCGGGCCAGTAGGTATCGGGTGGAATAATGACACCGCCGGCACCTTGAATGGGCTCCGCGATAAACGCCGCCACATTGTCCTCGCCTAGTTCATCGATTTTCTTGGCTAACTCGTTTGCCGCCCACAAGCCAAACTCATCCCGACTCATGTCACCACCCAATTCGAACCAATGGGGTTGTTCGATGTGATGAATATAATTAAGGCCCTGAGTCTGCTGGTGCATGGCATTCATACCACCAAGAGAGCTCGCTCCTATCGTACTGCCGTGATACGCATTTTTCCGGCTAATAATCAGCCGCTTCTGGGGCTTGCCAAGAAGCTGATAATAGCGGTGCACAAACTTGATCTGTGTATCGTTGGCTTCCGACCCCGAGTTCGTAAAGAAAACGCGATTGAAACGATCTGGTGCAACACCCGTTAGCCGAGTCGCTAGCTCTACGGCGGGCTGGTTCGAGCACCTAAAGAAGTTGTTGTAGAACGGAAGTTCCATCAACTGCTCAGCGACAGCGCGCTTAATTCCGTCTTGCGAGTAACCCAAGCTGCAACACCAGAGACCGGACATAGCATCCTGAATGCGGTTACCGTCGGAGTCGTAGATATAAACATGTTCCGCACGACTGACGATTCGACCGCCGTGCTCGGCGTAATCACGAAAATCGGTAAACGGGTGCAGATGATGGTTTTGATCAAGCTGCTTAAGTTGTGTCGTCCCTAGCGTCGCATTCACGGTACAATCTCCTTTTAGCCAACGTATTGTCTACGAGCCTACCCAGCGATGCCTTACCCCGAACGGGTAGCCTGCGACGACTCATGACGGGAATGAAATGCCCATGATCAACGAAGAGTATAGAGGTCTTACCTACCCTTGGGGGCGAAAAGATGCCATTAAAGTAGGCGAGCCCAAAGAAGTTGCCCCCGGTGTTTGGTGGGTCCGATTTGCGATGCCCGGCGGTCTCGATCACATCAATATTTGGCTCTTGGAAGATGAGGGTGGGTGGACTGTTGTCGACACCTGTATGAAGCTCGACAGCGCCAAGGATCAGTGGGAGGCGCTTTTTTCCGGTTTCATGCAAGGCAAACCTATCGTGAGGGTAATTTGCACTCATCTGCACCCCGACCACATTGGCCTCGCAGGTTGGCTTTGTGAGCGCTTTGACTGCGATGTATGGATGACGCGAAGCGAATACCTGAATGCGAGCCTTTTGCTAAGTTACACCGACGAAGGTATTCCCGACACCGCACTGCAATTCTACAAGCGCGCGGGCTTCACTGATGAGATGTTAAGTACTTACCGCCGTCGTTTCGGAACGTTCGGAAAAATGTCTGAGCCACTGCCACACAGTTATCGCCGCATTGTGGACTTAGAGACAATTAACATCGGCAGTCACTACTGGCAGGTGGTCATCGGTCAGGGGCATTCCCCCGAGCACGCCTGCCTTTATTGTCCGGGGCTAAAGCTTATAATTTCTGGTGACCAAATCCTGCCGCGAATCACGCCGAATGTGTCGGTTTTTCCAACCGAACCCGATGGCAACCCATTGGAGTACTGGCTGTCATCAAACACCCGGCTACTCGATATCCTTCCCGAGGATCTGCTCGTTTTGCCCGCGCATCAAACGCCTTTTAAAGGTGCGCGAACTCGCCTTAATCAGATTATTGATGGCCACCGACAATCGCTTGCTAGGTTGTATGACTTCTTGGCAACACCGCGAACGGTTCCCGAGTGTTTCGATGTCATGTTCAATCGCCAGATCTCTGATGGGGAGATCCAGTTCGCAACGGGTGAGACCCTCGCACACCTGAACTACCTCGTTCAAAACGGAAACATCACTCGTTCGGTCGACGAGGCAGGTTTACACAGCTATCGGGCAAACCCGCATGCTCATTACATCCACTTAGATGAAGCCGCTGCTTAATCAATTACTGGCGCAGCTCGGTCGACGCTACTACCGACACCGACACTTTAGAGAATGGGGTGACACGCCACTCTTAACCGTCGCGGTCAGCAATCTCTGCATCGATGTCGACCGCGTCCCGATACAACTGCGCATGTACCATGGCACACCCGAACGTCCACTGGTGGTCTTTTATCACGGGGGTGGTTGGGTATTGGGTGACCTCGACACCCATGATCGTTTTTGCCGAGGGATCAGCAACGAAAGCGGCTGCAGTGTCATTTCGGTCAATTATCGATTGGCACCAGAGTTCACTTTTCCCGCCGCACATGACGACTGCCTCGGCGCTACCAAATGGATCGCCCGTAACATCGACAATTTAGCGCCCAATAACGGTAACTACGTCGTCTCGGGGGATAGCGCCGGCGGTAATATAGCGATCGCAACTGCTATCAACTGCCAAACAGATCCCCGTCTTGCGGGTTGCCTCGCTGTTTATCCCGCAACTCAACACTACATCAGCGACCTACCCTCCTATACCGAGCATGCCAAAACCGGTCATTTGAGAGCGAGAACCATGCGCTGGTTTTGCGATACCTATTTGGGCGGCCTAATGCCAGCAGACCCGAAACTCGAGCGGATGTTCCCAGGACGCCGAACAAGCCTGAGTGGATTCCCTCGCGCGATGATTATCACCGCTGAACGTGATCCCCTACGCGACGACGGAGCGCGCTTTGCAGTGAGACTGCATCGCGCGGGAGTCACGGTAGCGTACAAGCACTTAGAAAAAGCCGCTCACGGCTTGGTCTGCTCAGAGGGCGACTCGAGGGATTTCAATCTCGCGGTTATGCACGCGAGTCAATGGCTGCGAGCTATTCCGATTCAGAAATAGCGTCTAGTACCCCGAGTACTTCGGCCTTCTCCAATAAGCGAGGACAGAAGTAGCCATCGCCCTCGTCAAGTGCTGCCTCGGCAATCGTATCGAAGGCGTGGCGCTTCACTCGAGGGTCAGTCGTTGCGATTCCAACGTCAGCGATCAGCTTCTCAACCGCATCGACGAAAGCCCGCGCTCGTGTCTCTGGGTGCCCCGAATCAGAAACCCCGGTAGCCACCGCAAGCTCCGCCAAACGGTCCACTGCGGTCATGCCGTAGAGCGTGAGGACATGAGGCAAGACCAAGGCGTTGGCGTGACCGTGAGGAATTCCAAAGTTGGCGCCTAGTTGGTGCGCGATCGCGTGCACGTTGCCGACGTTGACTTGGTTTATCGCAACGCCGGCATGGTAAGCCGCCAACGCCATTCCCTCTCGAGCCTCCATATTACCAGGCTCCTCAACGGCGAGGCGCAACCAGCGAAAGACTCCCTGAACCGCCGTGCGGCCCATATCGCTGCGGTTGCCTCGCTCCCAGGTAGAGATATAAGCCTCGATACCGTGGGTCAGGGCATCAATGCCTGTGGCGGCGGTGACTGGCTTAGGCAATCCAACCATCAAACAGGCATCGAGTGCCACGCATGTCGGCAATAGGCCACCGCCAGAAATAATTTCCTTTTTTTGAATCGCTTTATTGGTGATGACAGCGCCCATGGTGGCTTCACTGCCGGTACCCGATGTTGTCGGTATCACGAATAACGGTGCAACTTCTTCGGGAGCTTTACCAAATCCTGCCCACTTACTGGGGTCCTCGTCATTGTGCTTGGTAATTGCGATCACCTTCGCGCAGTCAATTGACGAACCTCCACCCACTGCCAAGACAGCAGTAGCGCCTGAATCTCTAAGTAACTGAGCGCCTTCCTTCACATGCTCGTAACTGGGGTCTGGGTCGACCTTGTCGTACCAGGTGAGCTTGACACCGTCTCGATTCAAGCCGGCGACCGCCTCATCGGCAAGACCAAGGTCACGCAGGGCTTTATCCGTTACCACCAGAATCGAGGTGTGTCCCAGTTCGACAATGCGATCGCAAAGTCGGGCACAGCTGGCCTTGCCGACAAATGCCATGTACTGCCCCTTGGGCGCTCCGGCAATTGCTTTGGCCATACCAAAGAACATCTGGTTTTTGAGCTTGCGCAGAAACATCGGTTTCGCCATAACGAGCATCTCCCCCAACTAGGCCGTTTTATGGCCTAATAATAATTGGCTTTACCCGCTCAGTGTCAGAGAATTCAGTGACCTGAGCATCCTCTCACAAAGTAACCCAGCCCCCATGTCCAGACAATACATTGATATCGAATCGCCCCAGCATCTCGGCCTGAAGAAAGACTGCTCCCTGAACCCGGGCGCTGACGAGGTCGTCATAGCCGTGGCCTATGCAGGAATCAACCGCGCTGATTTGCTGCAGCGCGCCGGGCTTTATCCACCCCCAGAAGATGCGAGTCCCATAATGGGTCTCGAGGTAGCTGGGGTTGTATCGGCCGTCGGTCCGGGGTCTCAGCTTCGAATAGGTGACCGCGTTTGTGCTCTGGTACACGGCGGTGGCTATGCCACCGAGGCGATTGCTCGATCAGATTTTTGCTTGAAGCTCGCAGATAACATCAGCTTTGAGCAGGGCGCTGCGCTGCCAGAGGCGTTGCTTACTGTTTGGTACAACCTTGTCGAACGGGCACAGCTCAAGTCAGGTGAACGGCTGCTAGTGCATGGCGGCGTCAGCGGTATCGGCAGTGTGGCGATTCAAATCGCCAAATACCTTGGCTGTGAAGTCGTTGCCACAGCGGGCAGTAGCGAAAAAATGGCGCTGTGCCAAAAACTGGGTGCCGACCACGCGCTCAATTATAAGTCACCGCTGGCAGAGCAATTAGAGGCGGTCTCGCTGATGGGATCCGTTGATGTTGTACTCGATATGGTTGGTGGCGATTTGGCGCAGTTTAATCTCGATGCACTGGCGATCGATGGCCGAATCGCATGTATCGGCTTTATGAGAGGTAGTCAGTGCCAACTCGATCTCATCCAGCTGCTCATGAAGCGCGCGACCATGACGGGAAGCACATTGAGGCGACTGACAGTGACTGAAAAATCGAATTGTTTTGTGGCAGTTAACGAGCAAGTCATGCCAGCCATCGCCGCCGGTACGATCCAACCCGTTATCGATAGTATTTTCCCGCTGAAAGACGCGCTCGCTGCACAAGACCACATGGCATCGGGGGCGCACGCTGGGAAAATCTTACTCGACTGCCAGCTTCAGGGCTGAAATACCCGAGGGCTCAGGGTCAATCAGATGTTGACGTAGACAGGCTCAGTCTAGATAACAATGCGCTAAAACAGAGACCCGTTAAAGCTGCACAACCAAACTGAACGACCAGACCGCTAAGCTGCCGCGTCGACGCCAGTAGTGCACCCTCAACACCCATCACCTGCTCAAAAATCAGGATGAATACGACAAGCCCCAAACCCGATACCCCACCGTAAACGCAATGGGTCATCAGTGGAGGCCAAGGCTGTCCGCGCAATAACCTTCGAAATAGCGACAACAAACAAGTCATCAAGACAAAGTAGATCGGTAGGTAGGTAGCTCCGAGACCCAGCCACTCGCTTCTGATCATGCCAAGGCGATCAGCGAGGGTCACCTCAACGCCGAAGCTCACCAACGTTGTAGCCGAAGCGGTCGAATTAGCAGCGATGCTGGCGGAATAACCCACCAATATGGACAAACAAAGTGCAATCGCAACTCGCATAAATCTCGCTCGACTTTTCGACGTATCTTGAGGTCTAGCTTGCGCTATAGTAGCGAAAGGTTCCAGCGGAGACTCCCTATGTACAACTTCATTACTAGATTAATTGACTCGCCAGCGGATCTTTTTTCTGAGACCTCGTGGACACAAAAAAATAAAACCAAACCGCGACTGGCAGGGTGTCTAATCGGGTCGACAATTATATTGTCGATGGGGCATGCAACCGCTCAAAACTACACACTGGAAACAATTGCCGAGGGGCTCGACACGCCGTGGTCAATTGCTGAGCTGCCCAACGGCGGCTTCCTGATCACCGAACGAACAGGCGGTCTAAAGTTCGTCGATGCTAATGGTTTAGTTAATGACATAGCAGGCGTACCACCTGTGTTTGCTCAGCGTCAGGGTGGTTTGTTCGACGTCATATTGCATCCGAACTACGCCGACAATTCGATGATTTACCTGGCCTATGCCGCTGGTGACGAAGACAGCAACCGCACCACAATCGCAAGGGCAAGACTGGGGGACAACGCACTCGAGAATCTCGAGGTTATATACGGGGTCACCCCGACAAAGCGTGGTGGTGGTCACTTTGGTGGACGAATGGCTTTCCTGAGTGACGGCACGCTACTCCTAAGCTCGGGGGAGGGTTATGCCTACCGCGAGGAAGCACAGAGTATCGAGAACGAACTAGGCAAGCTGCTGCGAATGACGGAGTCGGGAGCGGCACCCACCGACAATCCCTACCCCAAGGAATCCCCCTATGTTTACAGCTACGGGCATCGCAATCCACAAGGGCTGGTCGTGGATCCCGAGACCCAAGCCATCTGGTTAACCGAGCACGGACCTAAGGGTGGAGACGAGCTCAATTTTGTTGAGAAAGGCAAGAATTATGGCTGGCCGGCAATCACCTACGGTGTCGATTACTCCGGCGCGATTATCTCTCCCTACACCGAGTTGCCCGGTATGGAGCAGCCGGTAAATTATTGGGTACCCAGCATCGCGACGTCTGGTTTGGCACTGTATCAAAGCGATGCAATCCCGGGCCTCAAAGGCCGGTTTTTGGTGGGCGGACTCAAAGCCAAAAAAATTGTGGCCGTTGATGTCTCAGGGGCAACGCCTATTGAGACTGAGCCATTCCCTGACGTCTCCGGGCGAGTTCGTGATGTGCGCGCGCTTAGCGATGGCAGTATTGCGGTGCTATTTGAGGCGGAGGGAAGGGCTATCCGCATCATTCCAAATACCTAGGGCGCTAACTATGGGTAATGGGTTCGAGCCGGCGCTCTCGCTCGTTGACTAGTAGCCGCCCCACCGGGGCTGCTCTCCGCTTGATCCCAGGCGTCGGCGACAAATAAAAGAGATCGCCATTCGCTCCCGTTAATGTCACCGGCACCCCCATTTTTCGGGCAATCTCTGCATTGGCCGACATGTGGCGTGCCTCACCATGAACCGGCACCGCCACCTTTGGTTTTAAGACCGAGTACAAATCAGCGAGCTCATCCGCACAGGGGTGACCAGAGGCATGCAACGTCGCCTGCGATTGATCAGCGTGCAAAACGTCAACACCTCGGTCCTCTAGTCCCTCAATTAGCCTAGCAACCGCTTGCTCATTACCCGGAATTGTCTTTGAAGAGAAGATCACTGTGTCGCCCTCGCCCAGCGACAAATGCGGATGGGTATCCATCATCAGTCGATGGAGTGCCGCTCCAATCTCTCCCTGGGTACCGGTCGCAATGGCCAACACCTCGTCCTCAGGCAGATACCCCAGATGCTCAGCTTCCACCAACGGCTTCGAAGGTAAGAAAACACCCGCGCTCATGGCAGCGCGAACCATGATGTCCAGCGATCGACCCAACAGACCAACGCGCCGATCCGATACCTCAGCCGCTCGAAAAATACTGGCTACCCTAGCGACATTGCTCGCAAAGCAGGCCACAACAACCCGACCTTTAAGAGTAGCTACCCGTTTAACCAGCGCATCACCAACCTCTCCTTCGGACGGAGATCGGCCAGGCTTGGTTGCATTGGTCGAGTCACAGATCACGGCATCGATACCAGCGCGGCTAAGCTCTGCCCACTGATCAGGCGCCCAAGCGTCGCCCAACACAGGTCTATCATCGATTTTCCAATCCGCGGTGTGTAATACACGGCTCGTTGCTGTCTCGATGAGCAGTGCACAGGTCTCTGGCGTGGAGTGGGTGATAGGTAGCCAGGTCACTTGAAACTCGCCGATACAATGAGTCTCACCGGGCGCAACCTCGATCAAGGGTGTTGGAGCCACCGACCGGCGCCATGCAGACTTCTTTCGCAACACCGATGCTGCGAACGGTGTGGCGTAAACAGGACATTGCAACTGAGGCCAAAGATAGGGAATCGCGCCAAAGTGATCCTCATGAGCATGAGTCACGATCAAAGCGTCTAGCGAGTTGAGCTGACCCAATATGAAGCTGGGATCTGGGGTGACCACGCTCGGTCTGCCGCGCTGGTCGAGGCGTTGATCGTCAAATGTGACGCCACAATCGACCATCAACCATCGATCGCGATGCGAAAACAAATTGAGATTCATACCAATCTCGCCGCAACCTCCTAAGGGTAGGAAGGCGGTTCGATCATCTTGATGGGCCATGTAAGAGCTCCGAGCGGGGCTACCAACTATAGCCAACTCTCAAGTTATAAGACTGATCCACCGACTCTTTTCCGACAGCCGCAGCACCATCGTAGTCGACCTTAAATTCAGCGGCCGCATCGAGCCCGAATACGAACGGGAAGCCAAAACCCAGTGTCGTATTTAACAACAGACTATTATCGTCGCTGAGGTTCACAATGCCCACATGGGTGAGGTAGACCCGAGACCCACCACCCAAAGCCTTCGATTCGCCGGTAAAGTTCCAGTTTGCACCCAAATAATCGGTGTCCTCAGCGTTTAAAAAGTCAGTCGCAACGCGCACCAGCCCCAATTCTGCGTCGAGCTTCCCCCACCCGCCGTCAAAAAGCTTACGACCGTAGTAAGGCCCCAGATAGCTACGTAAATTGATATCCGCAAACTTGTCAGCTTCTACCGACGCGTTGATACCCAGATAGTGAGTCGCCCAATCCTCGAGGTAGTAGTCGTACTTGGCCACCACTCGCCAATTATCAGCCGCGGGCTCGCGCGACTGCACAGTCCTCGTCTCCCCATCCACATCGGTTTGTACCGATACAATTGCCGTATCCTGTTCGACGTTGGTCCGCAGTGTGATTCGATCTCGGGTGCTGTCAAACTGAGTATTTACTGCCAGATCGAGCTGGTCTTTATCGGAGTTACCCCGATTGACCGTAAATGCGGCCGACGCCAAACCCTCCCAGGCATAACCCTGGCCTATCTCCCAGGGCTCCGGGTTTAGAACATCAATCTGAGCTAGCTTGATGACCTCACCCGAAGACAGCGCCAACGCCCCAGATGACACTAGCAGAGGGGAGGCCTCGACACGACGTCCATCGTCAAGCAATAAAAC
>CENU01024096.1_pt1 | contig 12971 bp, 9 predicted proteins | sample 361331 | NCBI WGS metagenome assembly CENU01 (sample SAMEA2619766, study PRJEB7988) | marine metagenome | isolation source: saline water (ENVO:00002010), including
CGTTTTATAGTGTCTATGCAAATCTACACCTAAAAGTGTAACAAGGTGTAACAAGGTTTTAGGCGGAGACATAAGGACTCAAACCCCATGCTGACAGATTTGAAGGTAAAGTCTTTCAAGAAAACTGGTTATTATTCCGACAGGGATAGCCTCTATTTAAGGGTATCGACTAGCGGTGCTAAAAGTTGGTGGCATCGAATTAAAACGACATATCTGATGCTGGGCAGTTATCCCGACCTATCACTAAGCGATGCAAGAGACCTTAATCTGCTAGTCAAAATAGAGATTAAAAAAGGTAACTCAGTTAATTTCTTAAAAGACTGTCTCCACAAAACAAAAGACCCTGAAGAACTGCAAAAGCTCTTTTTAGGCATTAGTGATATGAAGGTAGCTAAAGGGGCGGTCACGTTTGAAGAAGCTCACCAGAAATGGCATCAACACATGGTCGACGCTAAGCAGTGGCGTGATGGAAAGCATGTAAAACAAAACCTCAATGAGGTTAAAAATATTTTCTATCCTTATATCCAGAACAAGCATCTCGATAAAATTACTCAGGGTGATATCGTTAAGGCATTAACTAAAAAAGTAGATGGTGAGCAGTTTTGGGTTGCTCGACATGAGACTGCCAGCAGAAACTTAGGTCGTGTTAGGCAAATATTTGATTGGTACATTAGTAGTAATAATATCGACCTAGTGAACCCCGCTAACATAAATCGTAAATATACTTTACCAAAACCACGAAATTTAAAGGTAAAGCATCACAACTTCATTGAACCCCAAAGATGCCCAGAATACTTTGCCGACTTCATCAGCTCCAGAGAGATGGATAGGGACGTTAACATCGCCTGTCTGGTCGTAATGATGACTGCAGTTAGGGCAGGGGATGTCGCCGCAATGCAATGGGATGATGTTGATTTAGAAAATAAGGTTTGGAAATTTACTGTCGGCAAGACTGACAGGCTTTATAGAACACCCCTGACCAGTGAAGTGGTGGAGCGCATTGCGCCGCTAAGAAGTAATCACAAATATGTATTTGATAACGATAGAAGTAGGCTGAGACATATCTCGCCAAATGTCATCACGATGCAGTTTAAGAAAATTCCCGGCTATGAAGTTACTGCTCATGGCTGGAGAGCGTCGTTAAAGACATGGGCGACTGAGAACAGTTACCGCCAAGAGGTGACTGAAATGCAGTTGTCACACGAGAAAGATAAGCTGGAGGCTGCATATAACAGAACAGATTACTTTGCAGAGCGAGCAGAAATGATTAATAGTTGGCAAAGATATTTGATGGGGGAGTGAGTGCAGGTAAATTTGAGTTCACAAGCTCTAATATTTTTGACAAGTCGCTACGGTGATGCGGCTTTTAAGTCCCATATGACTCCGATTTTTTAAGTCGATATGCCAATTGCGGCCGGGTAATACCAAGCATGCGTGCTGCTTTCGATAAATTACCTTTGGACTTATTAACTGCTTTTTTTAAGATTTCGCTTTCAAGTTCTTCAAGACCCATATCGGAACTAACAAGTTTTGATAAAACATCATCCATAGTTTGTGGTGTTTCTGAGGTCACACTGTCTGCAAGCTGAGCATCTTTTATTTCGTCTTCTGAGATAAACTTATCTAAATGCCCATTGTTGCGAACTGTCATCATATAGGTGTCAATTTTTTCGCCTGACGTAAATAAGTGCTGGATATCAATCGGCATGTCCGGTTCAGCTAAAATCACCCCACGTTCAATCATATTTTCCATTTCACGGATATTCCCGGGCCAATCGTAAGTAAAGAGGGCGTTAATTGCACGCTCTGAAAAGCCCGATGGGGTGCGATTGTGTGTTTCAGAAAAATGTTTGAAGAAATGGTTAATCAATAATGGTATATCAGGACGCCTTGAGGCGAGGGGCGGTATATTGATTGGAAAAACATTAAGCCGGAAATAAAGATCTTCACGGAAATTGCCTGCCTTTACTTCATCAAGAAGATTTTGGTTTGTTGCTGCCACTACACGTGTATTGACTTTTCGGGTATGTTCATCACCGACGCGTTCAAATTCTTTTTCCTGGAGAGCACGTAGTAATTTCCCTTGTGCGGATAAGCTTAGTGTGCCGATTTCATCTAGAAATAAAGTGCCTCCGTCTGCGCGTTCAAAACGGCCCTTGCGGGAGGTAACAGCACCTGTATAAGCCCCTTTTTCAACGCCGAAAAGTTCAGATTCAATCAAATCCTCAGGAATAGCGGCACAGTTAACGGCAATAAAAGGTTGATCAGATCGAAGAGAAATCCTGTGTAATTTTTTTGCAAAGATTTCTTTACCTACTCCACTATTACCCAAAAATAAAACAGTCGCATCGGTTTTGGCTACTTTATTTAGTTTGTTAAATGCAACCTGAAAGCCTGGTGAAACGCCGATAAAATTTTCATCCGATGAGTTGACTGAGTTTTTGCCGCTTAAAGGCATAACGGCTTTAGGGTCTGGTAAGATATTTGGAGCGCGTTTTGTTGTTTCTTCCAATAAAAGCGCTTTTTTATCTGTATCAGTTTTGTTAAAATTTTGTAGGTGAGGCTGTAATATTGCCATTTCATCACTAGCATCATCCCATTCTTCATAGGTTTTACCTACAATACGACAATGTTTATAACCTTGTGTGCGGCACTCTACCTCTTTGTAAATAATTTGGCGGCCAATAAAAACAGATGAAAAGCCACTCGCATAACCAATTTGGAACCAACAAACAGGGTCTGGTCCAATATCAAAAAACCTCAAATGTGCATCATCTTCTATACTGTCATGCCAAATATATTCAGATGTAAATTTGCCTTTGCTGACATCAACGTCAAAATCTACACATTCTGCGAGTGTCACCCCTAATAGGGCATGCATTTGTGGACCAACAGAAAAGACATCATATAGTTCATCATTTTTGCGCACACGAGATGCCATTTCTGCATCAAGTGACCCCGCGGTATAGCCAGTTCGCATTAGAATAGCCCGTGCCATAGATGCACCTGCATTTTCAATCATATTGTGTCGTAACGCCCCAAAAGCACGACTGTGTAGCAAAAACATGCGGCGTTGATCGAACCAAATATGTCCTTTATCGGGCGCAAATTTGATGCGTTTTGATAGGTCGCTAATGTCGGGCATATCCGAAATTTTATCATTTGAAGAAGATAGTAAATCTTGGCCAGAAATACTGGTTCCACTAGAGGGGGTATTTTCAAAGTCTATAATTTCATCAGATGGTGACATTTTAACACCCTTATCAAAAACTGTTAATTTAATCTTATAATTAATACTCAAATTTATTTTTACCAAAAGGTCAAATTAAATTTTTGATAATGATTTGCTCAACCTTTAAATTTAGTTAGAAACTATTAATATTTTCCGCCAAAGAAAATTTTAACATATTGATTTTGATAGGGTAAATTCCCTTATTTATTAATTCGGACTTTAGGTTTCAAAAAATGGCACAGTTTGTGCTTCTTACAAATTAAGATTTGCGGCAAGTAAACAAGAATTAAAAATCAAATAATGACTGCAAAGTCATATTTGGGGGGAAGTAAGTTGGGATTAATAGGGTTTAAGCGCTTTACAAACGCGATGTGTCTACCGTTTGTTCTATTCGCATGTGAAGCACCTCTTGAAATGCAGGGGGTCGAAGAGACCTTAGAAGAGAGTGTGCGTCGTACTGACGTAGTTCAGGATGTTGTTGTATTGCCTGACCAGACCGCTATTTTTGTCGGTGGCGATGGGTTAGTGCTTGAGTATTCGGCTGATAGTCAACATATTTTACGAAGTCAACTTGGGTCATTTAGTGCATTTCCAAGCTTAATAGATATTACGATGTGCCCGGATAATTCAGTCTATGCGTTAAGTTTGGACGGTGATGTGTGGGAGCGCGAAGCGCAGGGTAATTGGTCAGCCAAGCCTGTCGATACTGAGGAGACGCTGCAAGCGATTGAATGCGCTCCTGATGGTAAATTATGGTTGGCAGCCAGTTTTTCAACCTTGTTTAAAAGTGAGGACAGGGGGGGAAGCTGGCAAAGTTTCTCGACATATGAAGATGCTTTTTTGACCGAGTTGGATTTTGTCAATCAAAATACTGGTTTCGCTGTAGGTGAATTTGGTACCTTGATGAAAACCAATAATGCGGGCGAGAGCTGGGATAATCTTGCATCAACGCCTTATGATTTTTATCCGCTTTCAAGTTTTTTCCTTGATGAGCAAACAGGCTGGGTTGGTGGTCTGAATGGCGATATTTTAAAGACCTCCGATGGCGGACAAAGCTGGTCTAACGAGAAAGTTAATAGCGAAGCGCCCATCTATCGAATTCAGGAAATTGCGGGTGAGGTTTATGCCATCGGCAATTCTGGAACGTTCTTACGTTATGCCAATGATGCTTGGGTGACAGTCAATAAAGGCATTAACACATATGGATATTTGCGAGCCATCGCGGGTAATGAAAATGCGATTTACTTGGGTGGGCAGGCGTTGGCTACTAAAATCAGCATGGCCAACTCACCAAATCAAACAACTAAAATAAATGAATAAGTAGGGTATTAAAGTGAATTTTATTTCTAATATTTTGGTCAAAATTGAGCGCGGCATTTTCAATAACCCACGTGTTTCATTGGGCGCAATTTTGCTTTTGACAGCTTATTTTGCTTTGCAAATTCCTGCGTTAAAAATGTATTCAGAATTTGCTGATCTTCTGCCCCAAAAACACCCATATATTCAGCTTCATAATGAAGTCCGGGATAGTTTTGGCGGTGCTAATAACGTTATAATTGCCGTTGAGGTTGAAGAAGGTGATATTTTTACCAATGATACCATGAAATTGGTTGATGATTTAACCAATTCTGTCGACAGCCTTCCAAGCATTAACCACAATCTCATTAAAAGTATAACGCACCGCACCACGCGGAAGGTATGGCTGACATCTGAGGGTGATATTAATTCTGAGCCCTATTACGATCCTTTAAATGATGGGTATACAGAAAATGAGCTAGGTGCCATGCGTCAAGCTGTTAAGGCTAATCCGCAGGTCTTTGGTATAATGGTATCCCCAAATTTAAAGGCGGCCTTAATTAAGGGCACGTTGAATGAGGGGCGACTGAATTACCCAGAGGTTTTTTCGAAAATTCGAGAAATGCTCGATGATGCTCAATCAGCCAAAGGGGTAAAAATATATGCAGCCGGTCAACCTGTTTTGGTTGGTTGGGTTCATTCTTATCTGCTTGAGGTTATACAAATTTTTCTCCTCACAGCAGCAATTTTACTGGCTTTGCTGGTTATATATTTCCGCCGATTTTATGCCATTGTCATTCCACTTATTGGCATCACGATTTCAAGCATTTGGGGTTTGGGAGTGATTTCACTTCTCGGATATAATCTCGATCCGCTTACCATGGTCATCCCATTTTTGGTGTCGGCGCGGGCACTGTCTCATGGTGTACAACTTGTTCAACGCTATAATGATGAACTTGATGTTTCCGAAACAGGTCCAGAAGCCGCCCGCAGAACTTTCGAAGGTTTGTTCCGTCCAGGATCGCTCGGTGTTGTCTCAGATGCCACTGGTATTTTCTTAATTTCACTAGGTTCAATTCCGATTAACACAAAGCTTGCTCATTATGCCTCACTTTGGGCGTTAAGTGTTGTTGTGACAGTTCTGATTGCTGTCCCATTAGTGTTGAGCTTAATTCCAAAACAGAAAGCTATTAACAATCGTAATAATCCGATTATGCGGTTGATGAATATTATTGGCCATCATCTGGTGGTTCCAAAAACATCAGCCATCACGCTGGTTAGTCTTTTGGCGCTGACTTTTATTGGTGGCATATACGCCACTCGCGTTCAAATTGGCGAGTCAGAGCCAGGATCACCTATTTTATATCCTAATCACGATTACAACGTATCAGCTAAAGCCATCAACGAATTATTTCCGGGTTCAGAGGAGTTGATTGTTGTAGCGCGAACAGACGGGTCTGGTGGGATGAAACGCCCTGAGGTTTTGCGCACAATCAAATCTTTGCAAACATATATGATGACTGACCCTGTCGTTGGTGGCGTTAAGGCTCTTCCATCGCTCGTGGAGCAGGTGAACAGATTGATTCACTCTGATGACCCTAGGTGGTTATACATTCCTGATGATCCAGCCTATGCGGGCGGTCTTTTGTTTACCTATATGGCGTCCAGTCCCATTCCAGGAGCTTTACAAGAATTTGTATCACCTGATGAAGATGAAGCGAGTATCGTGGTTTTCTATAAAGATCATAAAGGGACAACCATTCGCCGTGCATTCCATATGCTCAAAACATGGATAAATGATCCGGCTAATCAGGTTGAGGGACTGAGATTTGAGCTAGCGGGCGGGATTATAGGCGTGACGGCAGCCGGTAATGAAGCGGCGTTTGAAACAAATATGGTTGTTCTGCCATTGGTCTTACTATTGATTTTCGTCTTTGTGACTATCTTCTACATGACCTTCCATTCAGGTTTCTTGATGCTGGCCATGATGACTTTCGCAACCACACTTACCTATGCATATATGGGTGTCGCTGATATTGGCATTAACACAAATACCGTTCCCATTATTGCCATTGGTGTGGGTGTAGGGATTGACTATTCAATTTATATGATGGACCGCATCCGAGAGATGGCGTCCAACAATGGAAATAATTTAGATGACGCAATTCGTTCAGCCCTGCAATCCGCAGGCTTAGCAATTTGCTTCACCGCTATCACACTTGTTTGCGGTGTGATTATTTGGAAATTCGTGTCAAGTCTTCGGTTCCAAGCTGATGCAGCTCTATTACTTTGCGTCATGCTTGCACTGAATGCGATTGCAGCGCTTTTACTTGTGCCTGCATGGATACGGATTTTCAAACCTAAATTCATAACTCAACAAAATATAAACAGGGTTGTGTGATGTTGAACAACTTAACCTTAAAGGGAGGGTGCTATGAATAAGATTGTTCTAAGGGCTGCAAAGTCTTTGCTATTAAGCATTGCTGGCGCGGCTATTGTATTCATTCCGAATACATCTAAGGCTGAAGATTGGGATGTGTCTGGTTTTATGGAAAACGTTACTCATTATCGTGATGGGTATGGTCTTTCTAAAGTCAGAAATACATTGCAAGTTGAGCTAAATAAAAACTACGGTGAAGCGGGAGGTATGTCCAACTTCTCTATAAATGCAATTTTGCGCGGCTCTTATGATGCTGTTTATGACCTAAATGATGACGAATTTGGTGATAAGGCCGGAGGTTCGGTGTCTTTGACTGGTGTCGGGGTTCCTGCCGGAACGCTTGGGCCTGGCACTCCAGCTATACCAGCACATTTTACGCCATATGGTTCATCTGTCATCACAACCGGCTTCCCCGCTGGACCAAATCCACAATGGGGATTTGACCCTGTGACAAACCCTAATGAAGGGCTTGCCATTCTCGGTCATGCTATTCACGAGCAAGGCAACGGTGTTGTCTTAGCCCTTCCGGTGCGTCCTTGCGATGTCGACTCACGCGGTTGTCTAGAAGATTATCTCGACTTTTCAGAAAATGATTTGAAACACCCAGAGTTCAATGACCATGCGGACTTTATTCGTGAACTTTATATTGATGGTACTATCAATCTTGATAGTGGCACAGATATTGGCGTACGTTTGGGTAAGCAACAGGTTGTTTGGGGGCGTACGGATCTTTTTCGTGTTCTCGATGTCTTAAATCCTGTCGATTATTCTCGTCATAATATTTATGATGAGCTTGAGGATATTCGTATTCCACAGTGGATGTTGAATGTTGAAGCCCGTTATGGTTCGGTTGGTCCGTTTGCAGATTTAAACTTTGCGGCTGTCTGGAACTTTGATGAATTCCGCCCGAACAATTTAGGTCAGGGTGGTACTCCTTATTCAATTTTAGATGCGGGGTCATTCTTCAGAGCCATGAATGTTTGCTGGGAACTCGGTTGTTCGGTTGGTAATTTTGCTGGCGGCGGTGTGGCAACAGACTTTGGGCCAGGTCAAATTGGTATTCGTCAGGCGAATTTACCTAGCGGTCATGACCAGTGGGGCTTAAAACTCGAAGGTGTGATTAACGAGATTGGCTTCTCTTTGAACTATATTGATTATATTTCTCAATTGCCAAGCTTACGAGCTAATCAATTCCCGGCTACAAATGCCTTTACTGGACAAACTCAAAACTGGCCATATCTGATAGCCTTTGATATTGAATTTCCTCGCGTTGAATTATACGGCGGTTCACTAGACCTTTACGTCGATAGCATCAAGTCCGCCATTCGGATTGAAGCGGCTTATACTGAGGGTGAGGAGTTTGCGAACACAAATGTCCCGGACCTTTATTCAACAAGCGATGTCTTGCGCTACGTAGTTGGTCTTGACACAAACATGAAGCTTCCATTTGTGCAGTCAAATTCACTGGCTTTGATTTCAGCTCAGGTTTTTGGTCAGCATATTCTTGACCATGAATTAGTTGATAGTGCAGGTAGCGCGCTTGGCCTTCCTGGTTTCACGCAAAAAGGTATTCCCGATTGGGAAGATAACTGGACAGCAACATTATTGGTTCGTCAGCCATTTAAAAATGGTTTGGTAAACGCGCAAATAATTATGGCTCACGATTTTGAAGCAAATGCTTCAGTGGCCGCACCATCTATCGAATTTCTTATAAGTGATAGCTGGAAAGTAGTTGTTGGCGGAAATATCAAATTTGGAGCTGATCCACAAACCTTCGACGATTGTCGTAGCTGTAACCCTTGGGGGCCATTTACTGCCTCTGGATTGCATACTGATCCATTCGCGGCTGGCTCTGTTGGTTTAGCTGGTTTTGAACCTCTTGGACGCTTTCGTCAGGGCCCAATCGGCTCAGCGATGGCAGAAGACGAGTTTCAAATGACAGTTCGTTATCGCTTCTAGTAAATAAGGAAATTGATTATGAAAATTTTAAAACTTTTAAAAGTTTCGGTTATTGCGAGCTTGATCTCAGGTTCTGTATATGCCGATGTGGTGGACGACTCGTTCTTTCCCTACAAAAGTGCAACACCTAAGTATTCAAGTTTGAAAGTGGGGATGACTATTGATCAATCAAATGTCGATCGTTTCACTGATATTCTGGATCCAGGTATTGCTCAGCAAATTAAAGATGGCTGGACTAGCATTACTGTTGGTAAAACGACATCCTATGATTTGCACCCAAACTATATTAAAGAGACGAGAAAAAGCCTTAATAATGTAACGCTTGGTGAAAAGGTTGGTCAAATCAACAATTTTGTTGCTGGCCGTCCTTTCCCGCAAGAGCCTAAACTTGATGATCCACGCGCTGGTGAGAAGTTGGCCTGGAACTTTAAATATGGCTATAACTGGGGTGACAACTCCGCGATTTATCCTTTCTACTGGCGCTATCGGAACATGAAAACCGGTCAAGTTGAACGGACTATTAAGGCGAACTTTCACTTCTTAAACTTTAAGCATCGTGTCAATCAAGACCCGAAACCTGAGTTCCCAGGTAACCCGGACGAAATTTTCCGTGGTATTTATGTTCAGGTTTTGGAACCATTTGATTTGAAAAACACTCAGCTTTTAATTCATCGTTATTCTGATGATCTGAACCGAGATAATGCTTGGCTGTATCTTGGCTTCCAGCGCCGCGTGCGTCGTTTGGCATCCGGTCAGGTGACAGATAGCTTTTTGGGTTCTGATCTCATGATTGAGGACTTTGAAGGTTATAATGGCCGAATATCTGACATGAATTGGGCTTATAAAGGCACTAAAAATGTTTTGCTGCCATTCTATGATCATAATTCACTAGAGTTGACAGGTGAGTTTAATGAAAAAGACGGCTATGAGTACGTTGATTTCAGTGGTCGTGGTGGATGTTTCCCGAATATCACTTGGCAATTGCGTAAGGCCTATGTGCTTGAGTCACAACCGGTTGACGAAAACCACCCAATTTCAAAGCGGGTGCATTATGTCGATGCGCAAACTTTCACAAAACCACGGACATTGATTTATGACCGTAAGGGTGATTTGTGGAAAACGTTCCTGATTGGTCAAGCACACCCTGACAATCATGATGATGTTAATAAGGGTTCAGGTGTTTCTATTGATGACTCATTCTCTATGATTGATGTTCAGGCAGATCATTGCACTACGGGCCAATTTAAAGGGCAGGTTGATTCGTCCCTTAACCCACAATCAAAATTCACTGTTCAGAACCTAAGAGCGACTGGCAAGTAAGCCATTAGCAACTTAAATATGAATTTTGACACAAAAAACGGGGGTGTTCTCTTGGACACCCCCAAGTTTGAGTGAAAAAAATGAATAAACTTCCTGTTTGGGTATTTTTTAATTTTCGAAGCCCTTATTGTTACTTAATCTCGAAAAACTTATTCACACTTTGTGATGATTTTGACATCGAATTTGTCTGGCGTCCTTTAGGCGGCTGGACAGGTCGTTCTCCACCTGAAAGAGCAAAACATAAACTCCCTATTGCGCGCCAAGATGTTGCGCGCTGGTGTAAACGGATGAATATTCCAATGAATCCGCCTCCTATTACGACAGACCCAACCCAAGTTGCTGCTGCGTCTTTTTATGCAGAACAGGAAGGGAAATTAAAAGAATATATTATTGAAACAATGAAACTCGAATGGTCTGAGGGGGTCGATATTGGCCAGACAGATGCCATTGAAACCATCGCGCAACTTGTCGGTTTAGATAAAACCTCTTTAGTTGCTGCTGCTGACTCGGCTGATAATCTAGAAAAACTAAATGCTAGTGCGCAAGATGCAGAAAAAATGAATGTTATTGGTGTGCCAACACTTGTCATTGAGGATCAAATTTTCTGGGGCAATGATCGTCTCGACTTTGTGCGCGAAGAACTGGAGGCGCGGGGAGTGGCGAAGTCATGACTTTCATTTTGTATAATCGTGAAGATTGTCCATTTTGTTGGAAAGTTAGATTGGTTGCCGAATTTGTTGGTGTCGAGTTTGACTTTATAAATGTTGAACGCGGTGAGCAAAATGAGGATGTTATATCTCTAAATCCAGGTGGCACTGTACCGGTTATGATTACAGAGAGTTTTGTGCTGTGGGACTCATCATTGATTGCTATTTATTTAGCTGACGCACATAAAGAGGCCGGTTTGTTGCCAGAAGACGCAGCGCATCGCGTGCAAATATTGCAAACCTGTCTGTATAGCGATGTCTATTTTGGAAAGGCAATCTTTCCATATGTCAAAGAGATGCGCAAACCCAACCCCGAAGACCGAGATATACAAATATTGTCTCAATCCCGTGAGCGTTTTGAATATGCTCTTGGTTGGCTAAGCACATTTTTTTCACAAATGGGAGGCTCTGAAAAACCAAATTTGATGGATTGCACCTTTTTTCCACGCTTTGCATTAGCAGATAAATATGGCCTTAAATTTGATCACGCTCAAGATTATGCGAGGTGGTATGGGGCGTTTAAGGAGCTTGATCAAGTAAAGGCGGCTTATTATTAGATTTGTTTATATCATCGAATTGTAGAGTATTAATCTTACCATATCATAAAAAATAAATGTGTATTTTGGGAGTGATTAAGAGGATTTCTAAACGTCAAATCAGTTGATTAAATTCATATATATCAATTGGTTATTAGGATTAAGGGCGAAATGGTTACTGAAAATATAAAAAAATGGCACGCTTTTTGCTTTATAGTATTTAAATTGTTTACAAATCACGATATAAACGTTTTGTAGGAGGGGTAAATGATTGATGAGTACGATCCATATGATCGAACACTTGATATACCTGATGGAAGAAATTGCGCACGCGTGATGGGAGTTAAGCGCAATTTTTTTGTAGAATTCGAATTTGTTGCAGGTGACCCAACTTTAACTGTTGAATTGGTTTTGCCGATTGCTGCTTTCTCAGAGTTTTGCACTGTCAACGATGTGTTGATGTTAGATTCAACCAGTGAAGAGGCACATAAAGATTACGAAGTTTTGTGCCGGGAGCATGGAATAGTTCCTGGCCGCCCAGACGAGTTGCTGGCGCGCTAGAAAAAGCAGATTAGGGGAGTAGAAATGTCACTAGATATCAAAGTAAATGTCATAAAACCAAAGCGTCAAACCTATGGAAATATCGCTGAGCGTTTTGGGGAAGATAGACCGGCTTCACGATATGAAGAAGCTACACTCGATTTAGAGCCTAAAGAAAACTTTCATTATCGTCCCACATGGGACCCTTCTTTTGAAATATATGATGAAGGTCGTACAAAAATTAAAATGGAAGATTGGTATGAGCTTAAAGACCCACGCCAATTTTATTACGGGACCTACACAATAAATCGCAACAAAATGTTCGAGGGTGCTGACTCGCAACTCAACTTTGTTGAAAACCGTAATTTTCTCTCATCGGTTGATGCTGAGAGCCGTGATTTACTGAAAAAAATTCTATTGCCATTGCGTCATTATGAGTGGGGCGCAAATATGAATAATATGGAAATCACGCGCTTTGGGAGCGGCACATCAGTTACCCAGGCTTGTGCGTTTGACGCAATGGATCGTTTGGGTTTGGCGCAATTAATCTGTCGTATTGGGTTGATTTTCGATGCGTCAATGGAAGATTCTGATGAGGATGTCGCCCAAAAGTCTGACAATGCTTCTGTGACTGCGTCTTGTCTGCATGTTACGCGTGTTGAGTGGGTTGGAGAAGACCTCTGGCAGCCACTTCGCAAAGCTGTTGAGAATTCTCTTGTTCTTAAAGATTGGTTTGAGCTTTTTATCGCCCAAAATTTTGTCTTGGACACACTTGTTTATGAGTTCGCTCATAATCATTTTGATCAGTTTATGTCTGAACGTGGGGTGCAAAGCGCATCTATGATGACTGAAATTTTCCGAACATGGTTTGCAGATCGTGATCGTTGGGTAACGGCTGTCATTAAACGAGTTGTGAACGAGAGTGAAGAAAATAAAACTTT
>CENU01205025.1_pt1 | contig 12971 bp, 10 predicted proteins | sample 361331 | NCBI WGS metagenome assembly CENU01 (sample SAMEA2619766, study PRJEB7988) | marine metagenome | isolation source: saline water (ENVO:00002010), including
TTTTTAATATATATTTGATAAACTTTTGAAATGAAAAAATATTTATTACTAAGCATTTTTATTCTTGGAATCAACTGTTCTGCTGACATCATTGGTAAACCTAAAATCACTGATGGAGATACCATTGTTATTAACGATATAAGAATAAGATTTACTGGAAGTGACGCTCCAGAGAGTTATTTTTTTGGTAAAACTCAAACTTGTTTGGATGCTGAAGGTAAGGAGTGGGAATGTGGCAAGGCGGCCACAGAAAAACTTAAGCAGCTTATCAACAATCAGACAGTTCGATGCACAGATGAGGGACAAGATAGGTATGGCAGGACACTGGGTATATGTTATGTAGGCGCAATGGATCTTCAAGCTGAGATGGTAAAATCTGGCATGGCAGTTGCGTACCTGAGATATTCAGATAGATATGAGAAGCAACAAAATTATGCAAAAAAAGTTAAGGCTGGAATGTGGGCAGGAGAATTTTTAGAGCCTGAAACCTGGCGAAAAAAAAATAGAAACTAAATTTTTTTTCTAATCTTCAGCGATAGAAGCTTTGAGCGTTATCTTCTTCCAAGCTTTATGTAAAAAATAAAACCAAAAACCATTTATTACTGGCTCGATTAAAGCATCCATTGCTGCAAGATCAAAACTTGTTCCTGTAATCAATAGAGTGCAGGTCATAGCGATAAAAATATGACCCACTGTATATATGCCTGCTAAAAGTATACTATCATGCTCTAAAATTTTTTGAGTTATTACTGCTTTAACCATTTTTCCTCGATTTTATCTAAATTAAAATTTCTATAATGTTTATGCTTTGCTAATCATAATTCAAACATATTTTCTTAAAATTTATAAGTAATTATTCATTTATTTGAGGAAAATCTGCGCTTATTGAAGTTTCTTCAAATTCATCGATTTGATTCAATAAGGCACTTAGTTTTTCTTTATATGTAGAAAGAACTCCAGCACCCAGCAAAAGTTTGTCAGGTGGATTTGGATCTCTTGAGAGCGCAAAAATTATTTTTGCAGCCCTGACAGGATCTCCAGGCTGTTTACCATCAATATTTCCAATCATGTCAATTCTTTGTTTGACATGTTCACTATAGTCATCTATTTCAATAATACTCCTTTTCATTGATCTGCCTGACCAATCAGTTCTAAATGCACCTGGCTGAACTGACGTGACTGAAATATTTAGCGGTCTCAGCTCTTTATCCAAAGCTTCCATAAGACCCTCTAGAGCATATTTTGATGCACTATAATAACCAGTTCCAGGATTTGCCATGATCCCTGCTTGCGAGGAATTATTTATTATTCTGCCAAATCTTTGCGCCCTCATTCCTGGAAGCGCAGCTTTTGTAAGCTCTAGAGCTCCAAAAAAATTAGTTTCAAAAAGTTTTCTTACTTCTTCATTTTCACCTTCTTCAATGGCAGCTAGATAACCATATCCAGCATTATTTACTAAGACGTCTAAACCGCCATAAACTTTATTAATTGTTTGAATTGATTCTTTAATTTCATCTTTGTTTGTGACGTCTAATTTTATTGGCAACGCTGTTTTTGGATACTCTTTGCAGATATCCTCTACATCTTTAACGCTTCTTGATGACACTCCCACAAAATCTCCTGCAGACAGTGCCTGCAGTGCAATTTCTCTACCAAATCCAGAGGAACAGCCAGAAATTAACCAAATGTATGGAGTCTTTTTCATCTCATTCATGATCTATTAACTAATCAGTTCTCCAGCTATAACTTTCTTCTCTTGCTTGTAATTGGTTTAAACGCTCCTCACTTGAAATTCTATGATCATCAGTAATTTCATTAAGGGCGTCACTGATTAGCATTACTTTAGATTTTGCAAACAAATTTTCTCCAACTATATCGTTGGGAAAACCTGACCATCTTAAAGTCAAAATACCCTCAGACAAGCCTGATGGATCGAGCCAATTAAAAACTCCTGGATCATTTACACTTAAAATAAATGTGTAGGTCCCATCTTGATTGACTTTTGCTTGAGAGTTATTAAGACTCCCATTTTTTGTCACAATATTATTTGTTGTCCCCCATATGTTGGTAATGGGAGCAATAAAATACTTTGCACCATCAAGATGAATATCCAATTTAATACAGTGATCGGAAGAGGGCAAAGCAAAATGACCAAGGAGATACACTTGATTTCGAAGAGCTCCATCAGTATCCCTATCAATTTTAAAACTAAACTCATTTACTGGTTTTGATAGTGCCTGTTGATTCCATCTTGTAGTATTTGCTGCCCATTTTTGCATGTAGGCTTTTACAGTTTCTAACCTCTTCTTTTTATCAAAACATTTTCCAGATCTAGAGCCTTCCAAAATTTCAATTTCGAGCATATTTGGCCTATCACTGAGCCAGTCAATCATTGTGTCTCTAATATAAAATTCCTTAGCACCAGAGGAAGTTTGAATATGATTTTTACCTCCTTCATTACTTTTTGGATTAACAAAAATTTCAAAGTTATTTTTACCATCTACTTTAATGTTATTTCCAGAAATTAGACCGATGGTTTTCATATTCTCATCCCAAAGAGTGAAATGATTTTCATTGAATAATTGTTTACCCAGTTTTCCTCGAATGACATATGATTGAGATTCGCCAATTGGAATAACTCTATAAACTGAATCAGGGTTATCTATCCCCCATCTAGAACCTGGAATATTTTGATTATTAATTTTATGAGGGACTCTGCTTATTGTCACAACTTTTGGAAAGTTTGGATCTTGATTAAGTGCCCAAATTACAGCACCAAACATTACTTCTTCAAATGCATCATCAAAACAACTCATCATAACCTCGGAGGGTTTTACTAGATCGAGCCAAAATGAACGCACTAATTCTTTTTGTTCTTGGATTTCCTTAAGGTTATAAATTTCAAGAGCCTCTAATTCATGTTGAATTTGTGATTCAGTATTAATTGGATTATTGATACTAATTAAATTACTCATTTAGAAGTATTTTTGCGGCTAACTGAGTATCCATGTATTCTTTGAGTTGAATAATTTTTCCATCTCTTATTATTAGTAAGAAGTGATACTTATTGTTATATGACTGACCAGATGCGTGAATTGATTCGCCGCTTACTTCAACAGCAACTCTGTCAGCCTCTGCAGTCATCCCGGTGATGTTAAAGGTAATACCATTCGGAAACGCAGCGAGTATTCCTTTAGCAAATTCAACAATCTCTTTTTTTGTTCTTGTTCCACCTATCGCATTATCACCAGCGGTCCAAATAATTGAATCATCTGTATAAAAATCTAGATAGTCTTGAGTACCAGAGCTTAAAGAATCAAAGAATTTACGTGCAAGTTCTTTATTATTATTTAAAACATCATCCATCTTATAAATTCTATACCGAATTTATAACTAATGAATAAACTTAAAAAGATTTTTTAAGACAATTAAAGTAAATAATGTTTTAGAAATTGAGAAAGGGGATAAAATAAAATTTTTTAAAAATATACTTCGCCAATCAAAAACCCACAAATAAAAAAGGCTGCCGACCAAAGAGGGTAATTATTACAAAACTTTACTAGGTTATTAACATATTCAAACATTTTTGACTCCATAATTACTCTCTTAAAAGCAATTATCGTGCCAAATATTTAATACCAATTGAGCCTATTCATTCAGGCTTTTTAAAAGGCTTTTAGCAGCGAAAGATACCAGTATTGCAAAGGGAACCCCGGTAACTATTACTGAGGTTTGTAAAGCACCAATTCCGCCTCCAGCCAGAAGCACAATTGCAATCACTCCAAGTGATATGGCCCAAATTATTCGTAAAATCATAGGAGGCTCATCTTTAGTATTTTCTTTTTTAGACGCAGTTAACATAGAAGTTACCAATGCCCCAGAATCAGAGGAAGTAACAAAGAAAGTTAATATAATTACTATTGCAAGTCCCATCAAAATTTGCGAAAAAGGAAAATTTTCAAGAAAGACAAATAGTGATACGGTGATGTCATTATTAATCGCTGTACTTAGAGAATTGGGTTCAATAAATTCTTGATAAAGTGCGGCGTTGCCCATGACACCCATCCATAGAAAAACGATTGATGAAGGAACCAAAACCGCACCTATTAAAAACTCTTGGATTGATCTGCCATAAGATATTCTGGCAATAAACAATCCTACAAATGGAGACCATGCAAACCACCAGGAGTAATAATAAAGCGTCCAGCCATTTTGCCAAGAGGAATCTAGATAACTGTTAGTGTTTGTTGATAAGCTCAATAAATTCTGCAGGTAAGAACCTAAGTTTTGAACCAATCCATCTAATATATAGCTCGTTGGCCCGCCCAAAAAAATTATTGAGAGCAAAATAACACATAAAATCATATTCAGTTGAGACAACCTTTTGATGCCAACCTTCAAACCTAAAACAACGCTGGTTAAACCCATTAGAGTGATGACGACAACAATTCCTAGTGTGGTTATGAAGCTTTCTTCAAGTATTTGCATATAACCAAGCCCGGAGTTTATTTGATTTGCTCCAAGGCCTAGGGAAGTTGCAATACCAAAAATGGTAGCGATTATTGCAATAACATCTATGGAGACTCGTCCCCAAATATTTTGTGTAAAGGTGCCTGAGAAAAAAGAACTCACTCGAAAGGGTAATTTTTTATTGTAAGTAAAATATGCAAAACATAAGCCTACAATTCCATAAATTGCCCATCCATGAAATCCCCAATGAAGATAGGCAAGGTTCATTGATAAGTTGGCTTTATCTGAAAAGGATGCTCCCTCTTGATGGATCACATTAGAGCTATAGTGAAGAACAGGCTCAGCTACTCCATAAAATAATAAACCAACTCCTAATCCGGCGCTGAAAAGCATCGCTATCCAGTTAACATTAGAGAATTCTGGTTTAGCGTCAGGTCCCCCAAGTATGATTTTTTTATGTTTACTTAGGGCCAAATATATAACAAATACTACAAAACCATTTGCCAATAAAATAATTAGCCATCCCAGGCCGTCAGAGAGTTGTTGTTGGATGTCTGCAAACAACCTATCAGCATCGCTTAAGTTATATAAAGTAAGCCCGATAAATCCAACAATAAGGATTATAGAAAAAAGAAATCGTCTTGGAGCAATATTTTTAAACATTTTGCATAGAGTCTACTTAAAATGCATGAAAAATACGTATTTTAGAAAATAAAGGGTGTTTTTTTGATATTTACTTAAAATTTAGGGTTTCATTTGTTATGGTTTAAACATACCTCTTTTAGAGAAAACTCAAAAAATTGATCCTGTGGGGAGGAATCATGTTAAAAATAATAAAAAAAATAACGAATAAGGCCTACGAAAGTAAGGTTTTTGAAAATTTTGGTGGAAAAATTCTTTCTGCTATATCCACTTTAGCCATTATAAATGCTTCTGCATACAGCGGTTATATTTCAGCTCAATCTCAAGCTACTATTGAAGAAGTGGTTGTTACATCTCGTAAAAAAGAAGAAGGCCTTCAAAGTGTCCCGCTTTCAGTGAGTGCTTTGGGAGAAGAAGCGCTTGAGCAAAAAGGAGTAAATGTTTTTGAAGATTATTTACTTCAGCTTCCAGGTGTGACGGCTGGTGGCTCAGGCCCAGGTAATAACACTATATACATTAGAGGCCTTGCATCAACAACTCCTGCCCTCACAACTGCTGGCGTCGCAGGATTAGCACCAAATGTTTCTTTTTACTTGGATGAGCAGCCTTTAGCTCAACCTGGAAGGAATTTAGATGTTTATGCAGCTGATATCAGTCGAGTAGAAGTTCTATCAGGCCCACAAGGAACTTTGTTTGGCGCGAGCTCACAAGCTGGTGTTGTTCGAATGATTACAAACAAACCTGTTATAGGTGAATCCGAAAGTAGCTTGGAAGTAGAATCAAGATATATGCCAGAGGGTGACATGGGCTCTAAAGTTGAATATATGACGAACATCCCTTTAAGTAATACATCAGCATTAAGATTTGTTGCTTACAGAGATAGAAGAGGTGGGTATATTGATCAAGTTGCTGGAACAAGAAGTGTTACTGAATCTGCACGTTTTAGAACTGCGGATTTTGTTAGAGCAAATGGTCTTGCAGTTGGGTCTGCAAGGGCAGGTTTTCAAGGTGGGGCAGATCTCTCTGCTGCAACTTTTCTAGATGCAAATGCAATTGTCAAAGAAGATGCTAATGAAGTTACATATGAAGGTTTCAGAGCTAGCATAGCATCTGAAATTAATGATAACTGGGATGCACTAGTAACTGTTGCAACTCAAGACATTGAGTCAGATGGAGTATTTTTTGTAGATCCAACTCTGAATGATTTAGAAATTCAAAGATATACAGACGATACTAATGAAGATAGCTTTGATAACATGAGCCTTACTTTAAAAGGTTCAATTGGTGATCTTGAAGTAGTTTATGCTGGCGCATATACAGATAGAGCCACAGATCAGAACATTGATTACACCGATTATCTTTTTGTTGGTCAGTATGTTCCATTTTACATTTGTGATGGAGTCACCAACTATACCGCTGTTGCTTCCCCAGGAACATGCCAAGCGCCGGATATGTATGTTGTATCTGAATCTACTACTGAGGTAACTACTCACGAGCTTAGAGTGAATGCTGATCTAAATGATACAACTTCAGTAACTGCTGGTGTTTTTATGAGTGATTTAGAGTTAATTGAGCATAATGAATTTACTTATCCAGGATCCGCAAAGATTGCTGCAGGCTATGCTCCAAATTATCCTCATACCAATCCTCAACCTGGTCAAGGTGGAAATGCAGGAGCGGGTTGGTATTCAGAACCTGGTCCATATAATGCACCTATTATATTTGTAAACGATATATTAAGAACTGATAAGCAAAAAGGTGTTTTTGGTGAAGTAAACTTTGCATTAACTGATACCAGTGAACTTACTGTCGGAGCTCGTTGGTATGATATTGAAGTTGACTTAGAAGGAAGTGCCAACGGAGCTTATGGTAATAAAGGTGCTACTTCTGATAGTGGTGGCGGAGGCGCTAACCTTTCAGTTCAATATGCACCCAATAATGCTAATGGGTATCCTGATAAAGCGGAAACTGATGGAGTTATTGGAAAGGTAACTTATTCTTGGAAACCAAGTGAAGACATCATGTATTATGTTACTTGGTCTGAGGGTTTCAGGCCTGGATTACTTAACCGACCGGTTGGAGCAGGAGATGAAAACTATTCTGTTAAAGCTGTAACGGATACTGATGAAGTAACAAATTATGAGTTTGGCTGGAAAGCAACATTAATGGATGGATCACTAAGGTTGAATGGTAGTCTATTCAAAAGTGACATAACTGGTCTTCAAAGCACCATCTTTGATGCTGCTATTGTCAATTTATTCTTCTCTGATAATGCAGCCGATGCTGAAATTCTTGGACTAGAGGGTGACTTTATCTACTTAACTGATAATGACTGGGTACTTTCGGGTGCCTTCTCAATGCTTGATACAGAGCTTACAAAAAGATTAGCACTGACTAATGATATTGTTGAGGGAAGCGAATTAGCATTTGCTCCCGGATATCAAGCTAATATAGCTGCCCGAAAAGAGTGGGGCATGAGCTCTGGAAATACTGCGCATTGGCAGGGGCAAGTAACTATATCCGATGACAGTTTTTCTGACATTATGGAGCCTAATAGAGCACTTCAAAGCGGCTATTCACTCGCTAATATGAGAGCAGGTGTTTCTAATGATAATTGGGTTGCTGAAGTCTATATTGATAATTTGACTGACAAAAGAGCTGAGATCAGTAATACATTTGTCTTCGATAGAGAAAGAATAATGATTGTCAGACCAAGAACTCTTGGTTTAAGACTAAAATATAACTTTTAGTATTTTCTAATCATAAGAATAAAGGGAGTTTTTACTCCCTTTTTCTTTATATAATTTGATAATTAAATATGAAAAAAGGCAAAGCTGATATAAAAGATCCCACTCTTTTGGTTGATATCAATGAGGCTACTGTTGCTGTCAAAGAGAATAGATTCGCTGATGCCTTAAAAGTTCTAGAAATTAATCTTTCAAGATATCCTGATCACATAGATAGTTTATATTTAGCAGGTGTTTCAGCGAGGTATTTAAAAAAGTTTGATGATTCAAAAAAATATATAGAAACATTGCTTACCCTCGCACCAGATATGGGAAGAGCATACCAAGAATTAGGACACCTCAATAAGTCATGTGGAAATGATGATCTTGCTATTGCTCATTATCGACAAGCTTGTGAATTAAATCCTGCTTTAATAGGATCGTGGAAATCATTACATGAATTATTTAATAATAAGAATAATGCTCAGGCATCGACGCAAGCACTAGAGCAGTTAAATAAATTAAAAAATTTACCAAATATTTTGCTCTATGTAGATCAGATAATGAATGAAGATAGACTTGGTGTTGCTGAAATTAAATGCAGAGAATTTCTTAAAAAAAATCCAACTCATACATATGCAATGTCTCAACTAGCTGATATCGCGAGTAGACTTGGTTATTATGATGATGCAGAGTTTCTTCTCGAGAAAGCCACAAGTTTTGATCCAAATGATGCTGATTTAAGAATGAAATATTTAATGGTTCTTAGAAAGACTCAGAAATTTTCAAAAACTACTCAACAAGTAGATATTTTATGCAAAAAATTTCCTGACAATCTTTTTTATCAATCTCAAAAAGGAATTGAAATGATGCAAAGCGGTGATAACGCAAATGCTATTAACATTTTTAATGATATTATTCTCAAAAGCCCCTACAACTATAGCGCGCTAACTTCAAAAGGACATGCTGAGAAAACTTTAGGTAAATCTGAAGATGCAATCAAAAGTTATAAGAAGGCATATAAGGTAAAAGTTGATCATGGAGAAGCCTTTTTCTCACTATCAAATCTAAAAACCTATGCATTTTCAGATGATGAGTTCAAAATTATGAATGCTCAACTTGAAAGAGTAGATTTATCTCTTAAGGAAAAGGTGTATTTTCACTTTGCTCTTGCTCAAGCATACGAGAATAATGAGGACTATGATCAAGCATTTTTTCATTTTCAGAGCGGAAATAGGATTAAAAATGATCAAAGTAAATACTCAATCGAAGGTATGAGCAATGAATTTCAATCACAAATAGATGTTTGTAATAAAAGTTTTTTTGAAAATTTAGGGACTGGCGGCCATCAATCTAATGATCCTATCTTTATATTAGGACTTCCAAGAGCAGGCTCTACATTGATTGAGCAAATCTTAGCCTCTCATTCAATGATCGATGGAACGTTAGAACTTCCAAATATTTTATCACTTGCACATAGCCTTAGAGGAGATGACGTTTATGGTAAAAAGGGTAATTATCCAACAGTTATGAAAGACTTTACCAAGGATCAAAGAGAATCGATGGGTAAATCCTACATAGAAGAAACAAGAATTCATCGTAAAGATGCTCCTATGTTTACAGATAAAATGCCAAATAATTTTAGACACATCGGTCTTATACAATTAATTCTTCCTAATGCAAAAATTATTGATGCTAGGCGTTACCCTCTAGACTGTTGTTTTAGCATGTTTAAGCAGCTTTTCGCTCAGGGACAAGAATTTACATACGGACTTGAAGAGGCTGGCAACTATTACAATAGTTACATTAAACTTATGGATCACTGGAATAGTGTGTTGCCTGGTAGAATTTTAAGAGTGAATAATGAGGATGTGATTAGTGATTTGGAGGGGCAGGTGAGAAGAATTTTGAGCTATCTGGATCTTCCATTTGAAGAAAGTTGTATTTCATTTCATAAAACTGACAGATCTGTAAGAACTGCTAGCTCAGAGCAGGTAAGGCAGCCAATTAATAAGAGAGGAATGGGTCGATGGAAACCTTATGCAAAAAATTTAAAACCTCTGTTAAATAGTCTCGATAAGAAATTATTAACAAAAGAAGATATTTCAATAATTAAATAATATATTTTTTGCGTTTTATAACTAATGCCAATAATTACAGCAAAAAATTTAACCAAATATTATCTTAATCCAGAAAAGATAGGCGCGACTTTTGCTGCAGTCAATAGCATCAATTTATCGATTGAAAAAGGAGAGGTCTTTGGTTTATTGGGCCCAAATGGAGCTGGTAAAACTTCAACGCTAGAAATGTTAGAGGGATTAAATAAGATCGACGGTGGCTCAGTTGAGATTGATTCTATTAACGTTGAATCATCCCCATATGCTGTCAAAGAAATTATTGGTGTTCAGCTTCAATCAAGTGAATATTTTGATCGATTAAATTTATCAGACTTAATTAATCTTTTTGCTGCGCTTTATTCAGCTTCAGTTGAGCCAAGGGAGTTACTTGTTAAATTTAATTTGGAAAATAAAATCCTTGCGAAACCTGATGAATTATCAGGAGGGCAAAGACAAAGGTTCTCCATTGCCTGTGCACTAGTCCACAATCCAAAAATTTTATTTTTAGACGAACCAACCACTGGATTAGATCCACAAGCAAAAAGAAATATATGGAAAATTGTTAAAACTCTAAATAAGGCTGGGATGACAATTGTTTTAACTACTCATAACATGGAGGAGGCTGAATATTTGTGCGATCGAATAGCGATCATGGATGAAGGCTCTGTTATAGCTCAAGACTCTCCAAAACAACTTATTAAAGATTACGCAAATAATATCCCTGAACGCACATCCCGTGGCAATTTAGAGGATGTTTTTTTGGCATTAACAGGTCATGAGTTAAGAGAAAAATAATGTTAAGTAAATCTCAAATATTTCTTGGAAGCACTTTTATTAAAATTTATTACAGAGACAGACAATCATTAATTTTCAGTATTATTTTTCCATTAATTTTGATTGGAGTATTTTTATACGCAGATGGTGAGCCAAGCCCAACGAACTTAGGCTTAGTCAATCAGTCTCAAAATGAATTGTCTTTAAAATTTACAAAATTATTAGAAGATAAAAAAATATTTTTAGTTCAACAAGGCACAGTTTCTGAGTTAAAGGATAGTTTGAACTCAGGAGATATTACTGCTCTAATCATTATTCCTGAAACTTTCAATCAATCGGGAATAGCCCAACTAAAATTATTACTTGATGCTTCTCAAGTCAGGCAGGTGGACTTTATAAAAGATTCTATTGAGTCTACTTTACTCTCAATTGAGCGAGAGATAAGAGGCGCTCAGCCAATGTTTGCTTTGGAGCTAGAGGACATTAAATCAAGACCTCAAAGATACATAGACTTTTTGTTACCTGGAATTCTGGCATACATGTTAATGAATCTTTGTGTTGCTGGAAGCGGATATAATCTTGTTGAATATAGAAGAAGAGGGATTTTAAAAAGATTATTTGTGACACCAATAAAGCCAAAGGACTTTATAATCTCGATTGTTTTGGCAAGAATGTTTATTGTGTTAATTCAGCTTTCAATAATTCTTGCTCTGGCAGTTGGATTGTTGGATATAAATATTATTGGAAGTTTAATGTCACTATTTGGAGCAGTAGTCCTCGGCGCATTTATTTTTTTATGCATCGGATTTTTTTTAGGAAGTTTGGCAAAAACACAAGAATCAATTCAACCAATTGCATTACTTTTTACATTTCCTCAACTGATTTTATCTGGAATTTTCTTTCCTATTACAAGCCTACCAGAGATTTTGCAACCCACAGCTCATATTTTGCCGCTGAGTGTTATAGCTTCTTCTATAAGAGATATTGCAAATGATGGAGCAACTTTAATAAATTTTGATCTCAATTTTCTTGGAATTATTCTATGGATGCTAATTAGTTTTTTTATTGCTACAAAATTTTTTGATTGGCAAAAAGTAAACTCTTAATTTTTAAAATAGATCACTGTTTGACTCTAAACTAAAACCTATCTTCAATAATTCAGCATCAGACCAAGCAGCCCCAATGATTGAAATTCCAACTGGCAGGTCATCAATTGTTGCCATGGGAATAGTTAAATGGGGATATCCTGCAATAGCAGCAAAAGCACCATTCCCAAAGCTCATTTGGTTAGACATCGCCGACCTATCTCCACCTTCATAATCAATTTTCCACGCAGGGTTTCTAGTTAAACCAATAAAACCATCAAGATTATTTTCTTCTAGCAGCCTATCTAAGTCATTTCTAACCGATATGACCATTTGTAATGCTTGTTTATATTCATTAATCATGCCAGCAGTCCCAATACTTTTTTGAAAAATTTCCTGTTCAAAATAGGGCATCATTGTTTCTGCGTTCTTATTATTAAAATCAATCAAAGATTGGACTGTTTTAATAGAGCTTTTTGACTTTGAAAGATAACTTTCTAAACCAATTTTAAATTCATACAGTAATAAGAAGTATGAATCCTCGCTGGGATAGACTCTAGAATCATCTATTTCAACAATTGTGCCGCCGAGCTTAGTAACTAGATTGGTAATTTTTTCAAGCAATTGATTTGCGGCTTCGTAATTTTCTCCAGATCTAAGCAACCCTAACCTTTTTCCAATAATACTATTTTTATCTAATTCACTGGTGAAGTCATAATTAAAATCTTTAGGTATCAATAAAGTAGCTGTATCTTGAATGTCTGGGCCTGCAATCGCTTCTAAAACCTCTGCAACTAACTTAACAGATTTTCCCATGGGACCTGCTGTATCTTGAGTGGATGATATAGGAATTATGCCCTGCCTACTTACTAGCCCAACTGTTGGTTTAAATCCAACTATCCCATTGACTGAAGCTGGACAAGATATAGAGCCATTTGTTTCAGTGCCAATTGCTAGATCAACCGAACCAGATGCAACAGCAACAGCCGAGCCAGAGCTTGATCCGCAGGGATTTAGATTATCACCATAAGGATTTAATGTTTGGCCGCCATAACTTGACCAACCGCTTATAGATTTTTCTGATCTAAAGTTAGCCCATTCACTTAAATTAGTTTTTCCACTGATGTGAAAACCTTCCTGTTTAAGTTTTTTAACAA
>CENU01032586.1_pt1 | contig 12959 bp, 9 predicted proteins | sample 361331 | NCBI WGS metagenome assembly CENU01 (sample SAMEA2619766, study PRJEB7988) | marine metagenome | isolation source: saline water (ENVO:00002010), including
GCCTAAAGGAATATCAGTTGTTACGTTTTTAAGGTTATTGCCACTGGCCTCGACAACTTTAAGATGTCGTCCAAGATAAGCTTCACGTCTTTTTAAAGGTACCGGAATAGATTTTGTGCCGGAAAGATATTGCCCTGTCAGGCTTTTTTTGGCGCTTTTGATTTTTGCGGGAGTGCCTTCAGCAATAATTTCACCGCCATGCACACCGGCACCGGGTCCAATGTCAACCACATAGTCTGCGGCAAGAATGGCATCTTCATCGTGCTCGACAATAATTACTGTATTACCCAGATCACGAAGTCGTGTCAGTGTCTCCAACAGCCGGGCATTGTCGCGTTGGTGTAAGCCGATTGAGGGTTCATCCAGAACATAGAGCACACCTGTCAGGCCTGACCCGATTTGTGACGCCAGGCGAATACGTTGACTTTCGCCACCTGATAGCGTCCCTGAATTACGAGAAAGAGTGAGGTAATCAAGCCCGACATCATTCAGGAATTTTAACCTCTCTCGAATTTCTTTAAGTATACGCGACGCAATTTCGGCCTGTTTTGAATTGAGATGTTTGTCCAACCCAGCAAACCATTTATCTGCATCAAGAATGGACATCTCAACAACTTCGCCAATATGCAATTTAGCGATTTTAACTGCCAGAGCCTCTGGCTTAAGACGAAAGCCGTCACATACGTCACAATCGGTCTTGGATTGAAATTTTTCAATTTCCTCACGCATCCAAGCACTGTCAGTCTCGCGGTAGCGACGCTCCAGGTTTCCAACAACCCCTTCAAATGGTTTTGTTGTTTTGAAGCTACGCGTTCCATCATCATAAGTGAATTTCACGGGTTCTTTATTGCTTCCGTAAAGAATGCTGTTTTGTGCCGCGGCATCAAGGTCATGCCACGGATCATTCATTGAAAACCCGTAATGCTCTGCAAGGCTTTCAAGAGTTTGGGTGTAATAAGGCGAAGATGTACCGGATTTTGCCCATGGGACAATCGCGCCTTTTCTTAGGGACAATGTCTGGTCAGGCACAATGGCTTCAGGGTCTATAAAAAATTGCGTCCCAAGACCGTCACAGCTAGGGCAGGCGCCAAACGGATTGTTAAAGGAGAATAATCGCGGTTCGATTTCGTCAATTGTAAATCCAGACACTGGGCAAGCGAAACGCGAGGAAAATACAATTTTCTCTGGCTCGGCTTCTTTTTTACCATCTGCCATTTCAGCAACTGCAATCCCATCAGTAAGTTGCAGGGCAATTTCCATACTGTCGGCGAGCCGGTTGCCGAGGTCTGGCTTAACGACAATGCGGTCAACAACCACATCAATGTCGTGTTTAAACTTCTTGTCGAGCGTCGGCACGTCAGAGATTTCATAATACGTTCCATCAATCTTGACGCGTTGAAATCCTCGTTTCTGTAACTCTGCAAAATCTTTGCGGTATTCTCCTTTACGCCCGCGTACAATCGGAGCGAGCAGATAAAGTCTGGTGCCTTCAGGGAGTGCCATGATGCGGTCAACCATCTGGCTGACAGTCTGACTTTCAATCGGCAGTCCTGTCGCCGGCGAATAAGGAATACCAACTCGGGCAAATAATAGACGTAAATAGTCATAAATCTCTGTAACTGTGCCAACAGTTGAACGTGGATTTTTTGAGGTTGTTTTTTGTTCAATCGAAATAGCCGGGGATAAACCATCAATCTGGTCTACATCCGGCTTTTGCATCATTTCCAAAAACTGCCGAGCATAGGCTGAAAGGCTTTCGACGTAACGCCGTTGACCTTCTGCATAGATTGTATCAAAAGCCAGTGAGCTTTTACCGGAACCCGAGAGACCCGTAATCACAATCATCTTATCACGTGGCAGGACGATAGAAATATCTTTGAGATTATGTTCGCGTGCACCGACAATGTTGATGTTTTTGGCCTGTATTGGGGCAGGAATAGAGGCTGATTTACGTTTTGCGGGCATCTGGGTGTTTGACCTATCTTTATATAACTCAGGAGTTAGTTCACATCCTAACACGAGCAATATTTTATTATGTCGCCACTGACCATTGTTTAACGATTTTAGTTGAAAATTAAAATAAGTTTTCCACAGGAATGCAATGTTTGAGGTGATACTTTGAGCCGAGTCATCACTAAATTCAAAATGTAATAATGATCGGAGAAAAAATGGCTGGTAGCATTAATAAAGTTATTCTCGTCGGTAATCTGGGCGCTGACCCGGAGATTCGTCAAACCAAAGACGGCAGACCTATTGCCAATCTCAGTATTGCGACGGGCGAAAGCTGGAAAGATAAAAATACCGGCGAAAGAAGAGAAAAAACAGAATGGCACCGTGTTGTAATTTTCAGCGAAGGGCTTGCAAAAATTGCTGAGCAATACCTTCGTAAAGGCTCTAAAGTTTATATTGAAGGCCAACTTCAGACACGAAAATGGCAGGATCAAAACGGTCAAGATAAATACACAACCGAAGTTGTGTTGCAGGGGTACAGCAGTAATTTGACTATGCTCGACAGTCGTCAGGGTGGCGGCGATTTTGCCGGAAGCTCAACTGGAAATGTTAGCTCCGGTGGTGGGGGTGATAGTTTACCTGCCTCTTCTTCCGGTGGTGATATGGATGGCGACATTCCATTTTAACCTATTGATTTACAGATAAGTTTTCTGTTTTCTATCGCAGGGAATTATTGCGACTCATAGCTATAAAATGCTATAAAAACCATAGGATTTTTCCTAATAATTTAACGTGGGTAAAGCAAAAAAATTGAACGAAGACTCTGACAATTCCCCTGATGATGAGGTTGAAACTGATACCCTTCCTGAAGATGAAATAGCATCTGATGAAGCCGGTAGCGGTGGTGATGACGACAGAGAGGATCCTCCGGTAACGGCAAGTGGAGGTGAAGTACCTCCCGATTTTGACGTCAGCCCCATCAACATTGAAGATGAGATGCGTACATCTTATCTAGATTATGCAATGAGTGTGATTGTCAGTCGTGCTTTACCTGACGTTAGGGACGGTTTGAAGCCTGTTCACCGTCGCATCCTGTTTTCGATGAATGAAAACGGCTATGATTTCAATAAACCTTATCGTAAATCGGCGCGCGTTGTCGGTGATGTCATTGGTAAATATCACCCACATGGTGACCAGTCGATTTATGATGCTCTGGTTAGAATGGCTCAGAGCTTCTCTATGCGCTTGCCTCTTTTGGACGGGCAGGGCAATTTTGGATCGATAGACGGGGATCCTGCCGCGGCTATGCGTTATACCGAGGTCAGAATGGCCAAGCCGGCCCATTCGTTGCTTGAAGACATTGACCGCAATACAGTTGATTTTCAGGATAATTATGACAACTCAGAGCGTGAACCGGTTGTTTTACCGGCGCGTTTCCCAAATCTGCTTGTTAACGGGGCGAATGGTATTGCCGTGGGTATGGCGACAAACATTCCCCCGCATAATCTTGGGGAAGTGATTAACGCTACCTTAGCTCTGATAGCAAACCCTGAACTTGAAGACGGTGAATTAAATTCAATTGTACCTGGCCCCGACTTTCCGACAGGCGGACAGATTTTAGGACGCAGAGGCGCACTTTCTGCCATTTTAACCGGGCGCGGCTCTATCGTCATGAGGGGCAAGGCTGAGGTCGAGGAAATCCGTAAAGGACGTCTTGCAATTATCGTCACGGAAATTCCTTACCAAGTCAATAAAACCACCATGATTGAAAAAATTGCTGAACTGGTGCGTGAGAAAACTCTCGAAGGCATTGCTGATATTCGCGACGAGTCCGATCGCGACGGCATGAGGGTTGTTGTGGAATTGAAAAGGGAGGCTGTTCCGGAGGTTGTGCTGAACCAGCTTTACCGTTTCTCCAGTCTACAAACCAGTTTCGGGGCGAATATGCTTGCACTCAATAGTGGTAAGCCGGAACTGCTAAATCTGCGTTCTATTTTGAAGGCTTTCATAGCATTTCGCGAAGTAGTTGTTACGCGCCGCAGTAAGTTTGAGCTTGATAAGGCACGCGACAGAGCTCATGTGTTGGTTGGTTTGGCGATTGCCGTGGCCAATATTGACGAGGTAATTGCTGTTATTCGCAAAGCTGCCTCTCCTCAAATCGCTCGTGAACAACTTATGACGCGCGCTTGGGACGCCGAAGATGTTGCGGATCTTATTCGTCTTATTGATGACCCACGCCATCGCATTGACGACAAAGGAAAATACGTTCTCAGTGAAGCACAGGCCCGCGCTATACTAGAGCTTCGTCTCCAACGACTGACGGCTATGGGCCGAGACGAGATTGGTGATGAACTGAGTGAGCTTGGCGGGAAAATAACAGATTATCTTGATATTCTTGGTAGCCGTGAACGTGTTCTTTCAATTATCAGTGATGAGTTAACCTCTGTACGTGATGAATTCGCAACGCCGCGGCGCACCGAAATAATTGAAGATGAATTTGAGGTTGATGATGAAGACCTTATTCCTTCAGAAGAAATGGTCGTGACTGTCAGCCACTCTGGTTACATCAAGCGTGTTCCACTATCAACATACCGGGCGCAAAAAAGAGGCGGTAAAGGCCGGTCTGGTATGTCCACAAAGGACGAAGATTTCGTTACCCGTATTTTCGCGGCTAATACACATCAGCCTGTGTTGTTCTTCTCTACAACCGGCATGGTCTACAAAATGAAAGTCTGGCGTTTGCCTGTCGGTAATCCACAATCTCGTGGTAAGGCGCTTGTTAATCTTCTGCCCCTTCAAGAAGATGAGACCATTGCAGCAATTATGGCGCTTCCACAAGATGAAGACAGCTGGAGTGATTATCACGTTATGTTCGCCACAGGCTTTGGTAATGTGAGGCGCAATGACTTATCGGATTTTGTGAATATTAACAAAAGCGGCAAAATTGCTATGAAGCCTGAGGAGGGTGAGTTTATTGTCGGCGTTGAACTGTGCACTGAGAATGATGATGTTCTGCTTACCAATGATGCAGGGCGTTGCATTCGTTTCCCTGTGACCGATGTTCGAGTTTTCCGCAGTCGAAATTCAACAGGTGTACGCGGTATCAAACTGGGTAAAGATGAGAAGGTCATTTCTCTCTCAATCTTGATGCACAGCGACGCTTCTCCGGCAGAACGTAACAGCTATCTGAAACAAGCGGCAATGCTTCGGCGCGCAACCGATGGAACTGACGAGGATATACAGGATGCCGAGCTTGAAGAAACCACTGAGGAGGCTGTTCTCAGCCCTGAGCGTTACGCCGCTATGGGCGCACAAGAGCAATTCCTTTTGACCGTTAGTGAGAACGGCTATGGCAAACGCTCATCGGCTTATGAGTACCGCGTTTCCGGTCGTGGTGGTAAGGGTATTATTGCAATGACTGTCACCGACCGTAACGGGCCTTTAATTGCGTCTTTCCCGGTCAAGGAAACAGATCAAATTATGCTGGTAACTGATAGTGGGACTTTGATAAGATGTCCGGTGAATGATGTGCGTGTTGCAGGACGGAATACACAAGGTGTCACTATCTTCAAGACAGATGAGGACGCTCATGTGGTTTCCGTGATTTGTCTAAGCGAGACTTCTGAAGAAGCTATTCCTGACGGCGAGGAATTAGGTGATGAGGAAACTTCTGAACCCACAGATGACATGCCAGACGACACATCTGATTCAGGGGATGCGTAATGCTTAAAGGTTTTTATCCGGGAAGTTTTGATCCATTAACATTCGGTCATCTGGATATCATTACACGTGGCTTAAGTCTTGTAGGCAGTCTTGTTATTGGTGTTGGTGTGAGTGCAACCAAAAAACCGATATTCTCAATTGATGAGCGACTTGAGATGATAAGCTTGGAGATCTCAAAAAGTTTGCCTGATCATGCTGATAACGTTCAGGTCGTTGCTTTTGACGGGTTGATGGTTACTGCTGCTGAGCAACATGGGGCGAATGTTATCTTACGCGGTCTTCGTAATACCGGTGATTTTAATTATGAAGCCCAGATGGCTAATATTAACCGTCAAACATCGTCGCCGGTAGAAACGGTTTTTCTTGCGGCTTCACCTGAAATTTCGCATATTTCATCAACTCAAGTTCGTCAGATAGCTCAGCTAAAAGGTGATGTGAGTATGTTTTGCCCAACATCAATATGTGAAAAGCTAATAACCAAGTTAAATTAATCTATTAGGAGTGTTATTTGATGCGTAACATTATATGTTTATTTACATTTTTCAGTATCATCCTACCTCTTTCCCCAAACCCTGCATTCGCGTCAGAAAAGGAGTCTGTCATGATATTGGAACTTAGCACCGGTGTTGTCAAAATTCGTCTCAGAGATGACTTGGCACCAAAACATGTTGAGAGAATGAAACAACTCGCCGAGCAAAAATTTTATGATAATATTATTTTTCACCGGGTAATTGACGGATTTATGGCTCAAACCGGAGATCCAACAGGGACAGGCATGGGTGGCTCAGACTACCCTGATTTACGTGCCGAGTTTTCGCCTGAGCCGTTTTTGCGCGGGACAATTGGTATGGCGCGATCTCAACATCCCGACAGTGCAAATAGCCAATTCTTTATTTGCTTGGAAGATGCAGAATTTCTCAATCGTCAATACACGGTTTTTGCTGAAGTCGTAGAGGGCATGGAACATGTTGATGCTATAGCTAAAGGTGAACCACCTGAAGAGCCGGATTATATAGTTACCATGCGTCTTGCGGATTCTGATGACGAATAGTAAAGCGTATGCAGGTTGAAGCATTTGACTTTGACTTGCCCGACGAGCTCATTGCGCTACGTCCGGCATCACCCAGAGACTCCGCTAAACTCCTACATGTTGCCCCGAATGGTCATTTAACCGATAAATTTATCCGTGATTTGTCATCCTACTTTGTAAAGGGTGACGTGTTGCTGGTTAATGACACGCGTGTGATACCAGCGAAACTTTCAGGAACACGTTTACGCGAGTCTGTTGCAGGCGACACTCAACAGTCAGGCGCTCATGTAGAATTAAACCTTATTGAACGACAAGGCACGAGCACTTGGAAATGCTTGCTCAAACCAGCAAAAAAAGTAAAGCCGGGCGATATCATCCGTTTTCAGGATAAAGAGGGGGTGGTATATCCCGCAACCGTTTTGGAAAAAGATCAAGGAGAAGCCTTAATTGATTTTAAGTTATCACTAGACAAAATGGATGCGCTTCTGGGGCTTATCGGGTCTATGCCATTACCCCCCTACATTGCAGGCAAACGCAGGCCGGATGAAAAAGACAATCAGGATTATCAAACATTATTCGCTGAACATGACGGAGCAGTTGCGGCTCCGACTGCGGGGCTTCATTTTACGCCCAATTTGCAGGCAGAACTTGAGGCAATGGGTGTTGAGATATGCCGTGTGACATTACATGTAGGCGCAGGGACGTTCTTGCCCGTTAAGGTTGAGAACACTGCAAATCACAAAATGCATGCAGAGTGGGGTGAGGTTAAGCCGGAAATAGCTGATAAGTTAAACAATGCGAAGCAAAATGGGCACAGGATTTGCTGTGTGGGTACAACGTCTTTGAGATTATTGGAATCAGCGACAAAAAAGGATGGGATAATTGAACCATTTGCAGATGCGACTGATATTTTTATTAAGCCCGGTTATTGTTTTAGGGCAGCTGATATGCTTTTGACCAATTTTCATCTGCCCAAATCAACCTTATTTATGCTTGTTTCAGCCTTTTCAGGGCTGGACACAATGAAAAAAGCTTATGAACATGCTGTTCAAAATAATTACAGGTTTTATTCCTATGGCGATGCCTGCCTGCTGGAATTGGCTGATAAAAATAATTAGAGGGCGTCATGGACTTCAAACTTCATTCAAAGGACGGGAAAGCGAGGCAGGGCAGTGTAATTACCCCTAGAGGTGAGATAAGAACGCCTGCTTTTATGCCCGTGGGAACAGCCGGCACGGTCAAAGCAATGTATATGGATCAGGTCAAAGACCTTGGTGCCGACATTGTTCTTGGCAACACCTATCACCTGATGTTGCGACCCGGTGCTGAAGAAGTGGCTGCACTTGGCGGCTTGCATAGTTTTATGAAATGGGACGGGCCGATTCTCACAGATAGCGGAGGGTTTCAGGTGATGTCGCTCTCTAAACTCCGAAAAATGAGCGAGGAGGGTGTTAATTTCCAAAGTCATATTGATGGTAAGTCTTATATGCTTACCCCTGAACGTAGTATTGAAATACAAACGCTGTTGGGAGCAAACATCCGAATGATTTTGGATGAATGCACACCTTTCCCCGCGACAGAAAAACAGGCGCGTGACTCGATGGCTTTATCTACACGCTGGGCAGAAAGATCAAAAAAGGCTTTCGAACATTATGATAAAGGCGAGGGTGATGCTCTATTTGGGATTGTTCAGGGTGGGGTTTATGAAAGTCTGCGACAGGAAAGCGTCTCCAATCTACTCGACATTGGTTTTGACGGATATGCCGTTGGCGGGCTAGCTGTAGGTGAAGGGCAAGAAGAAATGCTGAAGGTCCTGGATTTTACTGTGCCTGCCTTGCCTGAAAATAAGCCCCGTTATCTGATGGGTGTGGGAACACCGGAAGATCTTGTTCTGGCTGTCTCTAGGGGTATTGATATGTTCGATTGCGTTATGCCGACCCGCGCCGGGCGTCATGGCCTGGCCTACACACGCAAAGGTAAGGTAAATTTAAAAAATGCACGTCACGCAAATGATCATAGGCCACTGGATGAGGAAAGCGATTGTCCTGCGGCAAGCCAATATAGCCGCGCCTATCTTCATCATCTTGTAAGATGCGGGGAATATCTCGCTGCCATGTTGTTAACCTGGAATAACCTTCATTATTACCAGTCACTTATGCAGGAAATGCGGCAAAATATTGAGGCTGGCTCATTTGATGCTTTTGTTGCGGCTTTTTATAAAGACCAGAATGAAGGGGATTTACCGCCGATAGATTAGGTATAATTTAGGAATGGGTGAGACGAATTGTACCTATCATGAAAATAAGGCTGGAAGTGGCGTGTAAGTTGGTCTATATCCCGCTTACTGGACGGGCCCTTAGCTCAGTTGGTAGAGCAACTGACTTTTAATCAGTGGGTCGCAGGTTCGATTCCTGCAGGGCTCACCAGTTACCTAGACACTTTTCATATAATAAGACATTTTTTATCCTAATAATAAGTCATGGGATTCTAGGATATGATTGCTACCGAAAAGAAGATTTATGTTGCTGTATTTGCGACCTTATTTATTTCTTGTATGTGCGCAGGTGTTTATTATTTAGCCAGCACCCGAACGCCCCAGCAAAAAGTAGAATGCGACTCCCCCCGGCACAAGAAAATCTTTATTAAAGGTGGTAGCTTTATAATCGGGGATAATTCCGGTTATCCAGAAGAACGGGTGCGTCAAAAAATTACTCTGGATGACTTCTATATAGACAAATATGAAGTAACAAATGCTCAATTTTCAGAGTTCGTCGAAGCAACAGGATATGTAACGCTTGCTGAGCGTGGACTGTCTAAAGAAGCATATCCGAATATTGATGATGAACTGCTTGCGCCCGGCTCCGCTGTCTTTAGCCCGCCTGAACAATTTTACAGTCTAAGTATTATGAATTGGTGGCAATTCGTTGCAGGTGCAAATTGGCGACATCCCGAAGGACCGGCAAGTTCTATTGAAGATAGAGAGCATTATCCTGTTGTGCATATTGCACTTGCAGATGCAAAAGCCTATGCGAAGTGGAAAGGAAGTGAATTGCCCAGTGAAGCCGAGTGGGAATATGCCGCTAAGGCTGGGACTGACGCTCGTTATGCATGGGGTGATGAAGCTTATCCAAATGACATATTCATGGCGAATACATGGCAAGGGCGATTCCCTGTAATGGGAACCGGGGAGGATGGATATCAATTTATAGCGCCTGTGGGTTGTTTTCCTGAAAATGAGAATGGGCTGCTGGATATGATTGGCAACGTTTGGGAATGGACGGATGATTCTTACCTCGCTGAGCGTAAAGTGATTCAACATAGTCATCCCGGCAATGCGCTAGAGGGTAAAATAAAGACAGGTGATGTTGAGGAAGTGCATGTTATTAAAGGGGGTTCTTATTTATGTGCACAGAATTATTGTCTGCGATACAGGCCTGCAGCAAGACAGCCTCAGGAAACAGGGCTGGGGACAAATCACCTCGGGTTTAGAACAATTAAACGAATATCCCGTTAAATCAGCTTTTCACTAGCACTCTTGTTAGGAAATTAATTGAGTTTCTCGTGTCACACGACTTGATTTTAAAGCTTTGATATGAGAGTAAATCAGTGGATATTTTTCAAATAACGGTTTTAAGCCGTATACTAATTTTAGTGAGGGACTAGATATGCCGAAGGCTTATTCAAACAGCAATGTCCTCTTGCATCGTATTTTAATTACTGCGATGGCAAGTTTATTTGTACTCATTGCTCTAATTTTTCAGGCCACTGCACAGGAAGTGCTTGCTCAAGTTCAGTCATCAGCCAATGGGTCTGTGACTGATGGATCAAAATCTCAAAAGAAGATTGATAAATTGGATGATCAAACGGCTGAACTCGTTATGGAGTACAGGGCATCAGTGAGACAACTTGAGGAACTTAGAGAGTATAATGCACAGTTAGAAAAACTGATTAAAGCTCAACGAGAAGAGATGGTTACAATTCGTCAACAAATTGAAGACGTAACGACCATCGACCGCACAATCATCCCTCACATGTTTAAAATGATCGATGGTCTTGAAGCATTCGTTAATCTCGATACACCTTTTCTTATTGATGAGCGCAAGACACGTGTTGCCCGTTTACGCGCTTTGATGGATCGCTCAGATGCAAATCCCGCTGAAAAATATCGTAAAATTCTAGAAGCTTTCGAAATTGAAAACGAATATGGCCGCACGATTGAGGCCTATGAAGGTTCACTTACAGTTGAGGGTGTAGAACGCACTGTAAACTTCTTGCGCCTAGGTCGTGTTTCATGGCTTTATCAAACGCTTGACGGCGAAGAAAGCGGCGTGTGGTCACAAGCTGCCGGTGATTGGGTAGACCTGGATGGTGACTTCGATGCTGAAATTCGTACCAATTTAAGAATTGCCCGCGAACAAGCCGCGCCAAATCTAATGGTTGTGCCTTTGTTTGGCGCTAATGGGGGTAACTAATAATGTTTCGTAAAACACTTTTAACATTTCTGCTTTGCAGTTTTTTCGCTTCCAATGTCATTGCGCAGGAAGCTGAAGCGCCTGCCAAAGATGAACCGCTTACCCTGCAACAGCTACTTGAGCGTGTGAAAGAGGGTCGTGTTACAGATAACTCTGCAAATAAAAAACGCGAACGCCAATTCATTAACGAGCGCAACAAGCGTAAATCAATGCTTGATAACGTTAATCGTAAAATCGGTATTGAAGAGGCACGTAGTGAACGTCTTGAAGCAACTTTTAACGCCAACGAGTTGCAACTTGCTGAGCTTGAGGGCTTGCTGAATGAACGCCTTGGCGTTTTTGGTGAGTTGTTTGGGGTTGTCCGTCAGGTTTCAGGTGAAACCAGCGCACAAGTCGGTTCAAGCATAATTAGTGGTGAGATTACAGGTCGTCTGCCGGCCCTTGATGAGCTTGCCAAATCAAAAGGTCTGCCAAAGATCAAAGAACTTGAAGGTCTCTGGTATGCTCTCCAACTAGAAATGACCGCGCAAGGTGAAGTCAAAACATTTACTGGTCAGATTGTAGCGCCGGATGGTATTGCCGGAGCTGCTGAAATTACCCGTGTTGGTCCATTTACCGCTATCAGTGATAATCGTTTCCTTCGTTATGCAGGCGACGGTAAGTTTGTCGAACTGGGTCGCCAACCACCCGCACGCTTCATGGATGGTGCGGATGATTTGCTTGATGCAGATGCTGGTGAGTTGACCGCAGGTGTCGTTGACCCGTCACGCGGTGCTATTCTGGACCTTTTCCTTCAAACACCAAATCTTACTGAGCGGATCGGTCAGGGTGGTCTTGTCGGCTACATCATCATCATTCTTGGTATTGCCGGTGTCTTGTTAGCCTTTGAACGGATTTTCAGCCTGACAATGACAGCTAAGTCAATCAATGATCAGCTTGAGTCAGGCCAGCCGGGTGGTGATAACCCTCTGGGTCGTGTCTGGGAAGCCTACACAAATAACCGTTCTGTTGATGTTGAAACACTCGAATTAAAACTTGATGATGCAATCTTGAAAGAGATGCCTGCGCTTGAGCGCGGTCTGAGCACCATTAAGCTGATTTCGGGTGTTGCGCCATTGCTCGGTCTTCTTGGTACGGTGACAGGTATGATCCTGACCTTCCAAGCGATTACATTGTTCGGTACGGGTGATCCGAAACTCATGGCTGGTGGTATTTCACAGGCTCTTATGACAACTGTTCTGGGTCTTTGTGTTGCTATTCCAACATTGTTGCTTCATTCGGTTGCAGCCTCACGGTCACGTGAAGTTGTTCAAATCCTTGAAGAGCAGGCTACCGGCCTTGTTGCCGCGCATGCTGAAACCAACAAAGGTCGATAGGTAGGAGCCGAGCATGGAATTCAGCGAGATCATCTGGCTGTTTCTTAATCCCCTTAACGCAATTCGTGGCGTTAGGGACTTCCTTGAGATGGGTGGCAATGTCCTATTTGTCATCATGATTGTTAATGTCATTCTCATGGGATTGATTTACGAGCGTTTCAGTTACTTCAGACGTGGATTTGTGCAGGTGCATGATGAAACTCTGAATACTTGGAACGCCCGTAGCGATCATCAGTCTTGGACAGCTCACCGTATTAGGGAGCAACTCATCTCAATCGCCAAAATCGGTGCCCAAAGAAATATGGGTTCCATTAAAGCACTTGTTGCCTTATCGCCTTTGCTCGGTCTTGTTGGGACCGTGACGGGCATGGTAGAAGTGTTTGATGTGATGGCGATTACTGGATCAGG
>CENU01075992.1_pt1 | contig 12942 bp, 10 predicted proteins | sample 361331 | NCBI WGS metagenome assembly CENU01 (sample SAMEA2619766, study PRJEB7988) | marine metagenome | isolation source: saline water (ENVO:00002010), including
TACAAAATACTAGAAAATTCATCAGCGAAAGTTTCATAGTTACTGTTAATTCGCTCCGCTAAAGCAGCGTATCGGTTGTATGCAATCACCGCGGGAATTGCGGCAAATAACCCCATCGCAGTAGCGATCAAAGCCTCCGAAATTCCCGGAGCAACGGTGGCAAGTGTAGCCTGCTGCACCATAGCAAGCCCGCGAAACGAGTTCATAATTCCCCACACTGTCCCAAAAAGACCGATATACGGGCTAACTGAAGCTACACTAGCTAAAAAAGGCAGATGGGTACTTAAATTATCCTCTTCTTTGGACAGAGCTATGCGCATTGCTCTGTCCGTACTTTCCATAATGGTGTCTGCATCAGAACCCTCAATACGAACAAGACGACTAAACTCACTGAAGCCAGCACGGAATATATTTTCAATCCCACTAGTTTTCCCGTCACGAAAATTTTCTGAAATTTCGCTATACAAGTTTGTCAGGTCGATACCGGACCAAAATCTCTCCTCAAACACTCTGAATTTTCGAGAGGCGGCACCCAAATACAACCACCTCTGAACAATCATAATCCATGAAATTAACGATGAAAGGAAGAGAATACCCATAACGCACTGCACTAAAACGCTTGCATTAGTTATCAACGAAAGTATCGATAAATTTTGCTCTGTCACTTGCGGTACCACGCTACTTGTTGATTTGTGATTTTAATCCCTCGAACATTGTTTGAGGAAATTTTAATAAGTTTTTTGTGTGCACATCAATACACGCAAGCTTGACACTTGCCCTTGCAATGACTGTTTCATCTCGGGTAATGTCCTGATTCATTTCAATAGCGACGGAAGAAACTTTTTTGAGAGACCCTGACACGAAAAGCTGATCGTCTAAGTAGGCAGGCTGTATATACCGTAAGGAGACATCTCTCACGACAAGTTGAGAACGTCCAGAAAGTGCAGGCTTGTTGAAGCCAAGAGCCCTAAAATACTCAGTGCGCGCCCTCTCCATAAACTTTAAATAATTAGCATAATATACAATCCCACCAACATCGGTATCCTCAACGTAAACCCTCACACAATGCGCGAAACTATCCATCATTTATATTAAGCTTTTGTTGTCCATCATGGTGCCTCGATTTAGGTTGAGGTAATCCAAAATGCTCATATGACTGTCGCGTCGCAATCCGACCCCGAGAGGTTCTCATCAAATAACCTTGCTGTATGAGGTAAGGCTCTATAACGTCCTCGATGGTTCCGCGCTCCTCACTCAAAGCCGCTGAAATACTATCGACGCCAACTGGACCGCCGTCAAATTTTTCAATCAGCGTCAACATCAATCTACGATCAAGATGGTCAAAACCCTGTTTATCCACACTGAGCATATTTAGGGCGGAATCTGAGATCTTCTCATCAACAAACCCATCTCCTTTTACCTCCGCATAATCGCGTACTCTCCTTAAAAGTCGATTCGCAATCCTTGGAGTACCTCTTGCCCGCTGCGCCACTTGGCGCGCTCCAGCTCTATTTATCCCTACACCAAGAATAGCCGCAGCACGCGTTACTATCGATGTAAGATCATCTACAGAATAAAACTCTAACCGCTGAACAATCCCAAAACGATCACGCAGCGGGGAGGTTAATAAGCCTGCTCGAGTGGTAGCGCCGACTAATGTAAAAGGTGGCAGATCTATCTTCATCGAGCGCGCTGCCGGACCCTCGCCGATGATAAAATCTAAGTTATAATCCTCCATCGCCGGATAGAGAATCTCCTCAACAACTGAACTCAATCTATGAATTTCGTCAATAAATAATACATCGCCTGGCTCAAGATTAGTCATCAAAGCAGCTATGTCTCCAGGCTTTTCAAGCACAGGCCCTGATGTTGTCTTTAGATTTACACCCATTTCGTTCGCAATAATATATGCAAGGGTTGTTTTTCCCAACCCCGGTGGTCCGAAAACTAGACAATGATCTAACGGCTCGGAGCGTCGCCGGGCCGCCTCAATGAATATTTCGAGTTGCTCCTTGACGACCGCTTGGCCAACATAATCCGCAAGTGATAGAGGTCGAAGAGCTCTATCATACTTCTCCTCAGTGCCCTCGGCAAAAGCGGATATAAGCCGGTCTGTTTCGATCATAGTTTATCCAAACTTGTCAACGGCAAAATAATATCATCTAAGAGCAAACTCTACCGACTACTCTATCTTAATAATCCGTCTTGTTCATTAAGCGATTGGTACGTCATACCGATTTGGGCACTATTGACTGCTTTAGAGCTAACTTTATTAACTCCTCGGTGGTTGTAAAGCCGCAGTCTGCAATACCGCTAACCATCTTACTCGCCTCTTGTGGTCGATATCCTAAAGCAATCAGTGCAATCTCAGCCTCACTGAAAATATTGGAACGCCCCACACTTTCGGGAGAGGATTCCTCAAGAATTTCATTTTTTGTAAGTAATGTTTTTTTATCCCTCATCTCAATTATAAGACGTTCCGCTGTTTTTTTCCCGACACCCGGGAGAGCAACAAGACTTGTAAAATCATTCTTTTGAACACATTGGTCAAACTCTGCCGCCGTCATTCCAGATAAAATAGCTAATCCTAGCTTCGGTCCAACGCCATTTACTTTGATTAGGTGACGAAATAAATTTCGCTCGTCATGAGTTGTAAAGCCATATAGTAACTGTGCGTCTTCGCGAACAACAAAATGAGTGAGAAGTTTTATTTGAGATCCGACCGCTGGAGTATCAAAAAAACTAGTTAATGAAACCAAAACCTCATAACCAATACCATTGACGTCGATCAAAAGACTATCAGACTGCTTTTCTACTATTGTACCAATCAGCTGCGCAATCATAATTTATTTGTTCTTAAAGCCATCCACAAAATGTTTCCACAAAAGCATGGACGGAGAATTCCGTTTTCATGTTCGCCAATCTACTAAGTTTAATTATTTCGACCACGCGCATAGCTATTTTTAAGTGATCCTTTTAAGGTTAAATTAGTTGTCATACTATGAGCATGGCATATTGCAGCAGCCAGAGCATCAGCTGCATCCTCCGGTGGCGGCGAGGATAGGTCTAAAAGAGTCGTAACCATTAACTGAACTTGCCTTTTGTCCGCAGCGCCCGAACCCACTACCGACAGTTTTATACTTTTCGCTGAATATTCACCAATATCAATACCAAATTTTACTCCAGCTAACAACGCGACTCCTCTGGCTTGGCCAAGCTTGAGCGCCGCACGAGGATCACGTGCAAAAAACACCTCCTCTACGCTCATCTGCTCAGGTTTGTACTGATCCAGTATCTCACTTAAATCGTCAAAGATGATTTTCAACCGATCAGAGAAGATCTTCTCTTTCAAGTGGATAACTCCGCTGGCAACATAGGTTAATCTGGTTCTATGCACATCAATGACACCAAAACCAGTTCGACGTGATCCCGGATCAATTCCAATCACTCTAGTCATAAATTTTTCCACTATCTCAGAAACCGGTTGGATGTTTTAATCAATTATTTCTATACCTCATCAAAGTTATCGAACCATCGAAGCAAAATTTGCATTATTTAGTGGCTGTCTCTCCGGCAACTTAATCATAATTAACTATCCAGCATTTTCCTCCGATGTAAATTTACCATCGCTGTATATTAACAATCTCTGATTATTAAGCCGCTCAACTAATTTTTTAAGGAACACCTGCATGTCAGATTTAGTTAGAGACTCGACTGCCGCTGATATTCGTTGCTGACTATCGAACATATAATTTTCATTTTCCAAATCCGTCCAATATCGACGACTTCTCTCGCCTAAATTTTTATCTTTCTGTGTTAAGCGATTCATTAGTCCATGTTTTTGCTCTAAAAATTTTTCCTGCGAAAGTGTGGGCAACTGAGTCAAATATGTTCTTAAAAACTCTAGTGAAGCCGCCTCTAAACCACTTACACCCATAACCGGTGACTGTATCAAAAAAATATTACCCGTTCGGTCACGAAATCTCCTAGTACTTGTGTGGACAATATATCCAAGTTGCCGCTGAGTTCTGAGCTCAGAGAAATATGGTGAGCGCAAGAGCTGTGCAGTTAGCGCACTCATAGCTCTAGTTCTGTATTCATCATCAGGATTTTGCACATACATTAGTATTGCTGCATCATCATGGTCAACATTAATATCCAAAATCTCATTTTCGGTAATCGTTTTTAAGTCAGAGCGACGTATTTCGACATCTGCTAAATTAAGCTTTTCGCTCAAAATTTTATGAAGCTTACCAACATCACTTACTGCAACGTTGCCGTGCATTGCTGCCATGACAGTAACCCGTCTAAATCGCTCTTTACGCCACAACTCGAGATCATTCAATTCGACATGCTTAACTTCTTCCAATAACTTATCAGGGGACCAGCTTGCTGAGAGTAATTCGTCTTGAAGCGCTCTGAGGGTCTGCATATATGGACGATCTTTTGACAAGTTATCTAGGGCAGTCGTCAAACTCTCTCTAATGGTCAAAAATCTGTGTTCTTTTAGCGGTTTGTTTACAACAGATTCGAGCACTTTCCCTAACAAACCAACTAATTTATCGTTATATCCTGTGGCCGTGACAACAAAACCCTTGTCGGATTCAGCTAGGGTATAACCTAGGCCGGCAAGAAGAGCGGGATACGTTTCGGTGATCAACGAATCATTTACTATTTCTGAAAGCAACCTCGCCTTAGCATTATCCTCGAGAGTATGGAGACCACCATCTAAAAATAGGTTTAGGATAACGTTGCCTCTCGGAACCCCAAATTCCGTATCTGTATCAAGCCAAATTTGTAGATATTGATCATTTATTTGCCTTGATATTGAGAGATCATCTCCTGGTAGTACCATGGTATTTTCAGGAATAAAAGTGTTAGGAGTCGGCAGCCGCATATTAGCCGTGCTCACAGAGCCTCGCGGAATTGGACCAAGAGTAAGTGAATAGGGGACCTCAAAATATTTCTCCTCTAAGGACACTGTAACATCAGGATCTACGTGCTCGACTAGAACATTTTCTCTAGTTAAATACGCTAAATACTTCTTTATTAGAGCGGCATCAAAATTTTGCATGACATATGGAGCCACCAATAGTTCTTCTGGAGGGTATTTATCAATCATAGGAGCAATTGAGGATACGAAATCAATTGGAGTACCTTTTTCTTGGAAACGGAATTTAAGCGATGCTAATGCCGACTGCTCCTTAAAGCGCCATAACTGTGGGCCTTCACTATTCAACATTTTAATAAACTCAAACAACATGTCAGATATTTCCGGGACATGAGTCCTTCCCTCGTTTGTGAGCGATATATTTACAGATAACACGCTACTACTGCGGTCAAAGTCTTGGGTTCCAGCGCCCAAACTTTCGATCCAACCATTTTTAGTTAGTGATTGGTGGAGGCTGCCCTCGCCCTCATGTCCAATTAAATTCGAAATATAAGCTACAGGCTTTTCCCGAAAATGAGGCCTCGGGTTCGGTATTGGGAAGTTGTAGCTCACGGTATATATGTCCTTCAACGGCCTCGAGGACAAAACTGCTGGCACCTGTTCGTCTGTTAGAGGAGCGACTGACACATAACTAGGACCAACATGTCGGTTTTGGATTGTACCAAAAATATTACTCACCATTCGCTGCATCTCATCCAAAGTATTGTTGGACAAAATCACTAATGCCATTTGATCAGAGGAATAGTTATTCCGGAAAAACAGCTTTAAATCGTCTTCGATCTCACCGGAAAGCGTATCTAATGACCCAATTGAAAAACGCCGAGCTGGATGTTCAGGATTTAATGCCTCCTTTGCTGCCATGTAACCCCGACGGCCATCATCTTTGTACTGCATTTTGTACTCTGAATGAACAGCTTTTTTTTCCCGCTCGACGTATTCAGGCGATAATAGGGGCGCAATGAAGAATTGAGCAAACCGATCTAGAGACTCTTCAAAAGCACTCGGCTGAATATCATAGAAGTAATTTGTGTGGTCGGAGGCTGTGTATGCGTTTGAGTATCCCCCGTTTGCTGTTATAAATTTTTGAAAAGAATCGACATCTGGATATTTTTTAGTGCCGATAAAAAGCATGTGTTCTAAAAAATGTGCAAGTCCCGGTCGAGATTCTGGGTTATGGTAACTACCACGATAGACCGTCAATGCTGCGGCGGATTTATCACTTGAAGCATCTGATGCAAGCAGGATCCGCATTTTATTTGGCAGCTCAAGGTATCGATAACTACGGTTATCATTTGGACTCTGTTTAATGAAAATATACTCTGTCTGTTGGTTACAAGAGACCAAAAGCACACAAAGAAAAAACAAAGAGATTGTCTGAAAAAAAAGCTGAGGAGTGGAGCCAAAAAAGCTTTTTTCCCAAAAAATTGGTTGTTTATTCATAGTCAATGCCTCATACCCAAAATGAACGCAAACTTAAATTCTCCAATACCCAAAAAAGTTTAGGCATAGTAACCAAACATGTTCAGACGTTGTAAGGAAAAATGTCCCTTATTCGCAGACCCCAAAGAACTCTCCGTAAAACAAATAAATCAGTGTTTTATAGTGGAGATTTAACACTAACCATTACTAAATTAATCCCAAAATTCTGAAGGGATTTTAGCATTTGAATAAACATTTTGAACATCATCAAGCTCCTCTAAATCATCAATAAGTGCAAATAATTTTTCTGTGCTTGCTAGATCTAACTGGATTTGCTGATTAGCCACCATGGTGATCTCGGAATTTTTAGGCGTAAACCCGAGGCCTGATAAATGATCCTTAACCCGAAGGAATTGATCGAAATCCGTCTCCAGATCTACTATACCCTCTTCACTAGATATGACGTCATTCGCGCCAGCCTCCAATGCTGCATCAAAGATCGCCTCCTCATCAATATCTGCGGGGTAACTAATTATCCCAACACGTCTAAACAGATAAGCCACCGAGCCATCAGTACCTAAATTACCACCTCTCTTACTGAAGATATGACGAACCTCACCTACAGTCCGGTTCCGATTATCTGTCATACACTCGACGAGGATTGCAACACCGCCAGGCGCATAACCCTCATAAGTAAGTTCGTCATAATTATCACCTTCCCCGGCTCCAGCTCCTCGGGAAATCGCTTTATCGACTGTGTCTCTCTTCATATTTGCCCCGAGAGCCTTATCAACTGCCCCACGAAGACGCGGATTGTCCTCAGGATTAGGGCCACCGGCTTTAGCGGCTACGACTAGCTCACGTATCAATTTAGTAAATATTTTGCCCCGCTTCGCATCCTGCGCAGCTTTACGATGTTTTATGTTGGCCCATTTGCTGTGCCCCGCCATTACAATCTCCAAATCGCTGTTGGTAGAAAACCTAACCGCCTACCTTACGAAGTCTAACACCCAGTTCCTTGAGCTGTTCCGGCTCAACGCTGCTAGGCGCATCAGTCAGTATGCAAGAAGCTGATTGAGTCTTAGGAAAAGCAATAACATCTCGGATACTCTCCGTCCCCAACATTAACATCAACAATCTATCCAGACCGAGCGCTATACCTCCATGAGGAGGTGCTCCGAACTTTAGGGCATCTAGTAAAAATCCAAATTTGTCACGTTGCTCGTTGTGGGATATTCCCAACACTTCAAAAACCGCTGATTGAATCACAGGATCATGGATCCTAATAGAGCCTCCGCCCAATTCAAAACCATTTAAAACAATATCATAAGCCCTCGACAACGAGTCCTGTGGCGCATCTATGATGTTGTCAACGGAGCAGACAGGTGCAGTAAAGGGGTGGTGTAGTGCGTTAAAAGAACCTCCATCTAATTTTTCAAACATAGGGAAATCAACGATCCAAACTGGAGCCCAGCTTTGAGAATATAAATTAAGATCTCTGCCAATTCGATTTCGGAGCGCTCCCAATGCCTCGGAGACAACAGAGGCCTTATCAGCTCCAAAAAAAACTATGTCACCGTCTTCTACCGACATCCGCTCCATAATATCCATGGTAACTTTTTCACCTAAAAACTTGATGATGGGTGACTGGAATCCATCCAATCCCTGCTCAACCGAATTCACCTTAATCCAAGCCAAGCCTTTTGCTCCATAAATTCCTACAAATTCGGTATATTCGTCTATCTTTTTTCGCGACATATCGCCCCCGCCCGGCACTTTCAACGCGGCAATCCTACTATCTGGATCATTTGCAGGCACTGAAAAAACTCTAAATTCAATTTCAGCTAAAAGGTCTTTTATCTCCACTAACTCCAACGGGATTCTCAAATCTGGCTTATCCGAGCCGAAGCGTTCCATCGCCTCAGCATAGGAAATTTTTGGAAACACACCCAAATCAACACCCATATGCTCAAGGAATATTTCCTTGAGCATTTCTTCAGAAAATGAGATCACATCGCACTCATCTACAAAAGATGCCTCTATGTCGATCTGCGTAAATTCAGGCTGCCTGTCAGCTCGAAGATCCTCATCTCGGAAACATTTTGCAATCTGATAATATCGATCAAACCCCGCTATCATCAACATTTGTTTGAAAAGCTGAGGAGATTGTGGCATCGCAAAAAATTGGCCCGGATAAGTTCTCGAGGGGATTAAGTAATCCCTTGCGCCTTCAGGAGTTGCTCGGGTCATAATCGGTGTTTCTATATCAAGAAAGTCATGATTATTGAGGTAGTTTCGGATGCTATGAGTAACCTTTGATCTTAATGCCAGGGCCTTCTGCATATCTGGACGCCTGAGGTCCATGTACCTATACTTTAAGCGGATTTCTTCACCAACAGTAATATGTTGATCTAACTGAAAGGGTGGGGTTTCGGCATGATTTAATATTTCTAAATACATCCCATAAATTTCTACTTCACCAGTAGACATAAGAGGATTAACTGTGTCTGAAGTTCGAGCGCGAACTTTCCCAGTTACCTTAAGTACATATTCCGAACGGACACGGTCAGCTTCAACGAAGTGCACTCCCGAATCACCGTCGAACACAACCTGAACCGTTCCCTTCCTATCTCTCAGGTCAATAAAAATGACACCACCGTGGTCGCGTCTTCGATCGACCCATCCACATATAGTTATGTCTTCGTCGAGGTTGTCGCGCGAGATGACCCCGCAGTAAATTGATCGATGCATAGCTAGCAATTCCCTAAATTACCAAATTTTATTCAGAAATGTTCTTACGAGTCGTACCCTGAGTGGTCTATTTTGACATACTTCCATCCGAGCTGCCTTTTTCTAAGATTTTCGCTTCTTTATTGTTCCCATCACGGCTGATATTTTTTTGTCCTTTCGTCTTGAAATCAGTTTCATACCAACCGCTGCCACTCAGCCGAAAAGCCACAGCAGAAATTTGTTTATTGAAGAAGGAAAGCCCGCAGGCCGGACATTTTGAAAGCGCAGAATCGCTTATTTTTTGTAGTATTTCTTTTTCAAAACCGCAAGAAGAGCAACGATATTCATAGATAGGCATAAGTATCTCTAAAGTTAAATTCTCCACAAACATCGCGATGATTAAACAAGTTTAGTATACAATAAGTGGGCGTATCCGAGAATGGCTGGTCAAAGGAATTTAAAAAAAAATGGATCTTGTTTTCACAAAAGGCTCTTAGTTTTTTCACAAATCTTTTGATTTAAAATACCTAGAGAGGAAAAGTGGTATTGCTTTGCCAGAGTACACAGACAATTTAAACTGAAAATAACACAAAACAGAATGAGAAAATGGGATGCGTGCCAGCAAATACTTGCTAACGACACAAAAAGAAGCTCCCGTGGATGCGGAGATCATAAGCCACAAGTTAATGCTCCGTGGAGGCTTCATTAGACAACATGCCTCTGGCCTATATTCTTGGCTTCCACTCGGACTGAGGGTGTTTAGAAAAATTGAATCGATCATCCGAGAGGAAATGAACAATGCCGGCGCAATAGAACTAAGCATGCCCTTGGTGCAGCCGGCAGAGCTATGGAGGGAATCTCAACGCTGGAGCAAATTTGGCCCTGAACTCCTCAGATTAAAAGATAGGCATGAAAGAGATTTTTGTTTGGGGCCGACTCATGAAGAAATTATTACGGATATTGCTAGGAATGAGATCCGAAGTTATCGGCAACTACCAATAAATTTATATCAGATCCAAACAAAATTCCGAGATGAAATAAGACCACGGTTTGGCATTATGCGAACTAGAGAATTTTGTATGAAAGATGCGTACTCCTTCCATTTAGACCAAAACTCGCTACAGCATACTTATGATGTCATGTTCGACACTTATAACAAAATTCTATCGAGAATTGGCCTAAATTTTCGATCAGTTATTGCGGATACTGGAAGCATCGGCGGAAGCCACTCTCACGAATTTCATGTAATAGCAGATACTGGGGAAGATGCAATCGCCTTTTCCGACAAGAGTGGATATTCGGCAAATGTTGAAAAAGCTGAAGCCATCGCCCCAAAAGAGGAACTAATCACAAAGTATCCTCAAATGGTTGAGATTAAGACCCCCGGAATCAAAACGATAAATGAACTTAGCGGGTTTTTAAATGTTTGCAAGACTGTTTTGGTAAAGACTCTACTCGTATGTTCAAAAAAAGAAAATGGTGACGAAAGGTTATCTGCAATAGTTCTCCGGGGAGACCATCAACTGAATATGTTAAAGGCTCAAAAGGTTCTTGAATCCCATGGTGAACTTGCATTTGCCACGAGGGCCCACATCAAGGAATTTATTGGGTGCTCAGCAGGATCGGTGGGCCCAGTTGATCTTGACATAGATCTATTTGTTGATCGCAGTGCCGCAGCACTCCGATCTTTCGTATGCGGCGCAAACAAGGACGACCTTCATTTTACTGGAGTTTGTTGGAATAGAGACTGTCCGCCTTTTAAAGTTGCAGACTTGAGAAACGTTATCAATGGTGATCCAAGCCCTGACGGTGTTGGAAAGTTAAAAATCGCGCGCGGTATCGAGGTGGGCCATATTTTTCAATTAGGCAAAAAGTACAGTTCCTTGATGAGAGCGACGGTATCGAACGAAGCAGGTCAAGATACACCAATGTACATGGGTTGCTATGGAATTGGAGTCGGAAGGTTAGCCGCAGCGTCTATAGAGCAGAATCATGATAATAATGGAATTATATGGCCAGAGTCGATCGCCCCTTTTCAGATTGCGATAATACCCATAAATCTACACAAGTCTGAAGCTGTCAAAGAGTATAGCGAAAATATGTACAAACAATTGATAGTAGCCGGCTACGATGTGTTATTTATGGACCTAGAAAAGATTCGGTTGGGAAATATGCTTGCCGATGTTGAATTAATCGGTATACCTCACAGACTAGTTATTGGCGAGAGGGGATTAAGTAATGGTCAAGTTGAATATCGTCATCGTAGTCGGGGCGAAAATAAATCATTGGCTATCGAAGCCGTGTTGAGCTTCATTGAGCAACATGTAAACAAGCATAGTTAATCACTACACCTCTGAAGAAGGCATACGTAAAATTTGTGGCTTAAATAGTCCGAACTGACGCAGAAAAGCCAACGGAGGCGAAAAGTCTGTAGTGGCAAAAAAGCGTCTACTGGCCCTCTCGCAAAGGTAGTCGCCGCCAAGTCTTTGCACCCGCTCTGCAATCCCAGCGGCACTGTCAATCAAATCCGCTCCACTAAAAATTTCTCTTAAGCTATTTGCGATTAACGGAAAGTGAGTACATCCAAGGACAACGGCGTCGTATCTAAAATCAGCTTTACGTCCAACCACCAAACGCACAAGCTCAGTATGTAAACCTTTGTGTAATGAATCCTCGGCTATTTTTACCAAATCTACGCTTCCAAAACGATGAACGGACACCCCATTAGCGTAGCTCGCTACCAAATTATCTATGTATGATCCTTCTACCGTAGAGGGAGTGGCTAACAATAGTATTTTCCCTCTAGGATAACGCTCACATGCCGGCTTAATCGCTGGTACAACACCGACTATGGGAATATCATATGCTTTTCTGAGAATAGGCAGTATAAAGGTACTTGCTGTATTACATGCAACAACTATCATCGCGTGATCACGCTGATTTTGTGATGCCGAAACCAGACGTTTTACACGAGAAACAATTTCTTCCGCACCACGGTTTCCATAGGGGTATCCCGCATAATCGGCAGAATATGTGTATGATAAATCTGGTATTTTTGTTAAAATTGCCTTTAAAATTGTGAATCCCCCACTACCAGAATCTATTATCAACAATGGTCTAGCCATGAATTGATCCGTTTCGATTGAATTCACGTTTTATGTAAGAACCAATTATTCGCATTGGAGCTTATTCAAATTTTGCTCAACTGCGTCCAAGAATCCAAATAAATCAACCACAGTTTCACTATCTGGATCCGTTGTCTTACCACTTAAATCTCCGGTTATGACACCCTTCTCCACAGTCATTATGAGGGCATCTTTAAGATTTTTTGAGTAGCGAACAAGAGCGTTATTAGATTCCTTTGACCCTAAGTTCTCCAAGCTATTTGCCACAGCATATAGAAGAGCTGAAGAGTTGAATACCGCCTCTTTGCCACCCGATTGAATATATTTCTCATATAAATCATGTGCAGTACCATGAGGGGCCTCGTAGAGCATGGTCCCGTCCTTGCTTTCAATAATAGAGCTCGCCGTAGCGAGACTTCCCCCTAAGGCTGCGGCTATATCCGAAAATATGTCACCATCTAAATTTTGCGCTGGGTACAGCGCATTTCTTGGTGGATCAGTAATCATCTTTCTCAATTGACTTGAAGGCCGCATTATCATGTAGGAAGGAGGAGGTGTGTCCCGGCGGGCTAACTCGTGCCTGACCTCAGATATTACAGAGCTAAAAACCTCATCATACTGCATATACTCCCGTTTCAACCCAAAATACACCTCTTTGTCATTGTTTGATGCCTCACGGAAAACCTGACTCACCCAATCCTTAATAGCAAGTCGGTC
>CENU01204062.1_pt1 | contig 12913 bp, 21 predicted proteins | sample 361331 | NCBI WGS metagenome assembly CENU01 (sample SAMEA2619766, study PRJEB7988) | marine metagenome | isolation source: saline water (ENVO:00002010), including
CTTGCCGGAGCCGAGTCCGCTTCTTTTCCGTGAGTTTTTTGGAATCGGTCAAACCGGGTATCTCCACTTCTTCTGGAATGTGAACGGCGGATGCCCACATGCTACCCAACGCAGGGCCCACTCCGGCCTCGTCCAGGCCGATCATGGTTGGCTGCTGTTTGGTCTTTGGGGCAGACCAAATTGATGATGACACGTTGACACATGCTCAGAAAAAATGCAACTCTACACATACAAATGCAACAGTCCCCGTCCCCGACTAGACCGCCATCTATACAATTGACGAACACCGACACCGTTTCTGAAAATAACTTCAAAGACCTACCAAGTCCTAAGGTGAAACACTCTTTAGATGAAGTGCAAAAAATAAGAGAAGAGTTGGAAAAGCTAGTGGGTCAGGAAAGCGTCGTGAAAGAGATGGCACTAGAGATCATGAAACTCCATCATAAGATGGAAAATTGCATCACGCGAATGCAAACGTCTTACATAAGAGAATCGGACAGACTACATCACGCCTTGGAACAAGTAAATTTGAAATCGGAAGTGAACGGACTTGCATTGCGTCAGAAGGCAAAGGACGAAGAGATATTATTTCTTCAGTCCGAAAACGAGCAGTTGCAAACTCTTGCGAGTGCCCCGCCCGCTCCGTCGCGTGGACGGCGTTGAACGGAACCATCAAAGATGGAAGGTATGCCCATACTCATGCGAAATAAGAACCGATCCCACGAGCAGTCTATGTCGACCATCGTGTCTTTGTTCCACGAGTATGCATCGAGACCACTCACTCGTTCAAAACCAAGGGTTCTGTAGATGAGTTGCGTTGCTGGATGGGTCTTGTGGTCGTACTGTGAATCGAAAAGCTGAGCACATGGCATAGACTCGTGTTGACGCGCCATGGTGGTATGGAGTGCCTTAATGGTCAGGTAAAGGCACTGCACTGCATACGGGTTCGGGGAACCTCGTATGGTGGATTCGCTGTTGCTTTTACCCACCATCCTTCCATCGGGATCGTACCACCTCGACTTTGAAGAGCTCGTATCAAGTCGTATCCCATACAAGCCCCACCTTTTTCCAGCATCGCTGTCGTTTCGTTCGTGCGATTTGTTGACACTTAGATGCCATATTTCGAATTCTGTGCCACGTTGAATGCCGAAAAGGCGAGCAATCACATTCCTAGAGTTCATGGACACGGGAGTAGTATCTCCGGAATGCAAAACAATCGCTATTTTTTTTGCTCGTCCTTGAGATGGTTTGAAGAAAAAACCGTGCTGCATGCTCCCTTGTTTGAAACCGTATTCGGCTTCCCAATCTTCGGTTCCTAGCACGGACTCGTTCACTTCAAGTTGACTCAATGTCAGATTCAAGTTTGGTCTGTATGGTTTCAAGTGCTTCTGCAACATCCGGTTTGGTCTTACTTCCACATTTTTTGTTTGGTCTCAAGAGAAATGAACATTTGTGTGGCAAGCACATTATTTGGAAGCTTGTGTGCTGTGCATGCATGGGAAGACAGGAGCGTGAAAGCGCTCATCGTACTTTCTGGAATGACGAGTTCCGTTCAGCACATGTTGGAAGGAGGGGAATACGATAAAATGATGTCCATCGTGGATCGTCTGGGAGCGGGCACACTCGCACTATGTCTTGTGGCGAAACATGTCAAAAAAAACGGGTACACACGTCCTCCGTACATCGCAATATTAATGTTTGCACTGCAGCTTCTGGTGTGTTGCGACATGGGTTGGTGCGGTGCTCCGCTAACGTCGCTATATATATACATGCACAGTCTCTGGCACATTTGTATATGGTACTACATTTACATAATTCCGTCAGTAATTGAGAGTGTTTGACTTACACGTTGACGATTACGCATTACTTAATTCCGCTCAAATCTTCGGCATTTTTTTAAGATAATAGTGGAAAATGTCTGTTCTGAGAGCATCTGTACTCGGCGGGGTGGACGGTATAATAACGTCGTTTGCCATAGCTGCTGGCGCACACGCAGCTTCATTTTCTATGAATGTAGTATTGGTGATTGGTATGTCCTCTGTGCTCGCAGACGGATTGTCGATGGGAATCTCCGAATACATAAGCTCAAGCGGAGCCAGAGCCGAACGAGTCAAAGACGGGACCTTGCAGGAACGAGACGCACGGCCACTTTCACTCGGTCTATCATGTTTTGTAGCATTCGTCATATGCGGGTCGGTGCCGATTGCTACGTACTTGTTAACATACGGCAATCTGCTGTCGTGTGCCATGTTTTCTATAGCTTGTCTCATGCTCTTGGGTTCCGCGAGAACATTGCTATCAGGTGAGTCCCTGTTACTTGGGTTCGCTCAAACTACCATACTAGGAAGTATTGCAGGCGGTGTTGCGTACGGGGTTGGATTCATGTTACATTCATCATGAATCAAAATGTAGCACAGTTACTTGAACCGAACGCGCATGAAACGTAGAACGGTCTTTTTTTCACATACGTGGAAGTGTGATGAACTCAAAAGAAACAATCACCAAAGGGTGATGCGTCTCTCAAATGGCATGAAACGCCTCGGATGGAACACATGGGTCGACGAAACAAGTGGGGATGTACATGGCTTTCTCGACTTTGCACTTGCAAGCGCTATACAGCGGTGCGATGTGTTCGCTATATGTCTAACGCGAGAGTATGTGAAAAAAATAGATGAGGCATCAGGGCGACACAGCTTTGTTGTGGATAACTGTTTGAAAGAGATTTTGTGTGCGCGAATGCTCTGCAAACCAGTGGTACCTGTCGTGATGGAACCTTGCATGAGAGATATGACAACATGGGGCGTTGTTGCTGGGATGGGTCTAGGCGGATTCGTATATGCAGATGCATCTTTCAACGTCGACAAAAATATTGAGCTGCACACTCTCCTTTGTAATATGTGGGGAGGAGGTCCTATCATGTGTACCACGCCACTTGTTCAACGGCGGCGACGACCACGGTTCCGTCCACCTCCATTGCGTCGCTGGATAGGAGGAGGCTGGACCTCTTCTCCCTCCTCTTCCTCTTCTCCCTCCTCTTCCGATCCCTCCTCTTCCGATCCCTCCTCTTCCGATCCCTTCTCGTCATCTTCCGATGTTCCACTTTCACTCGTTTCCTCTGTATCCGAGTCCGTACTTTCCGTTCGACTATCACTGTAGTCCGATTCGGACGACTCCTTATCGTCAAACTCTGTGAACCCCGCGCTCTGAATATCGTCATCTATCTTTACGATGTTACTTGCGATATACGTCTTGAGTGCGGATATATCCGTGTCGTGAGAAATGAGAAATGCTGCCCATGTTTTACCGTGTAGGAGGTGCGCGTCCTTCATATCGTCGTCCCTAAGCTCGGAAAGATCACGAATCGCGTAACCCAGACGATGTACACACGAGCGTAGCGCGGAATTGATCGCTGGAGATTTGATGTCCGGCTCGCGCCTCTCTCTGAGTGCAATGTGATCTTCCTTAGTGATTGACAATAACGTTTGAATATCAGTGGCAAGTCCCTTTGCCTTTACGCAAGTAGACAGAGTGTGACGGTTGGTAGGGAAAATGTGGTTCATGATTGTAGTAGGTACGCCGTTTTTAGTCGCAAACCTGGAACGCATTCAAATACCCATGCAAGAATTGCACACCAGTACGATATCCATATGCGAAAACGGATTTGCCACGATAGCATTACTGTCCTGGTTTGAACAAAATGAGCATGGTTTGACTTCATGAAGTTTCAAATCCCTAGTAGTCAACCCCAGTGTATTGAAGGGTTTAGTAGATGAATTTCCGTTGCAATTGGTTCTTTCAGACACCTTAAAAAGCGTATCGCATCCAGAGTCGATGGAAGACTCTTTCACTAACCATTCGGTGCACCTGTCTATGAACACGCCTCTTTGGAGCGGTGTTTGAGGAGTTGATTGGGTTTTCCAAGAAACATTTTTGGATCGTGGCATACTTTTCTGGACTGATTTTACGGCTGCGTCCATTCCTATTCTGACATCGATACGTTCATTTCGTGCGTCAGTTTTTTGGTACAACATGTCAAAGTGAAGGGTGCTCATGAAAAAGTCTTCTTTTGCAACACGTGCTCTTAAGGCTCATTTTGAAATAATGCAAGAGTTTCTGGAAAGTTTATATGTAGTGTTTCCAAACGATGAAGAGTTGAAAGATGGTATTCTTCTCAATAAGAATGTTGTGGTGGGAGACACGGCCAAGATGACTGAAGGTGTTGAAGCTTGGTGTGAGAATATGCACGAACCTCTTAAGAAAGGGTCTGCCAAGTACATTAAGGCAGTTGAATCAATCACAGGGTCTCCTGCTTGTGTTTATCACGCATTTACATACAGAGATACGGCTGCCATGACAGCTTCTTCGAGTTCCGTTAGTCTGAGGCGGCTCGATCTCGACACAAAAATGAAGTCCACTGTTTGGGACGACAAATCGAAGGGTACATGTTGGGAGTACCTCGACGAACTGAACAGGACTGCATTTGATGCCATTGATTCAAAATCAAAGTGGAAGAAAATTCCGGTCGTGCCCACCAGAGACGAAATTCAGGCCGACATTGCACGGCGAAAGGCTTCGTCCAGCTCGGGCTCAAAAAATACTCAATCGGTAAACGACGGCATCAAGGAAACATTTAATAAGTTGTGCAATCTGCGTGGCATAGCATATACAGCCACAGATGATATTTCTTCAAAGATCTCAGATGCAGCGTCAGTCGTCAAAGAAATCAATGGAAATAATGTTACTGTCGGAGATATGTGCTGCGAGAGCGATCCGCAAGCATTTCGCGAGATCATGGTTGCGTGCTGCGGACCCGATGTAAAAATCACAGACTCTGAGATCGAGTCGGAGTCGTGGGAGCTTCTACACAAGTGCATCGGTCTCGCAACCATGAAGTCCGCGATCCCGATGCCTATGATGTCTGGGATCGAAAACATGGCGAACAAATTGGTCAACGACATAGCGTCTGGCAAGGCTGATATGAGTAGCCTGAACGTGGAAACTATCGGCCAGCAAGTTCTCTCCCAAGTATCTACGGAAGAAATGAACCAATTCGCAAACAACATAGACAAACTTCTACCGGCTCTAGGTCATCTCAAGCCTTTCTAGATTCAAGGAGCTCTTATGACCTCTATTTCTTTGGCCTGTCTCAGAAGAGCGTAAACCGTTTGTTTGGAAAGTTGTCCTCTTAATGGTTCTCTGTCTCTGTCAGATATGAGCGTGAGGGTGAGGGTGTTTTCGTCAAATCGGGCTTCCTTCTCTCGAAGAAGTTCTATTTCTTCGGGCAATGTATCGTATTTCACTTTCACTGTGAATCCGACATGTGAGACCAAATGCTCGTTGGTTTTCAGATCCCTAGCGTTTATCGAATCAAAAACCACCGTGGGGAATTTTACGTGATAGAAATCTAGTGCCCACTTTCCTGTTTTAACAATTACACTTTGGTTATTAGTATCGTCGATTGCTTTTATAGCATTATCATCGGCCTCTTTTATAGCATTAGCATCGGCCGTTATTAGTGCATTTCTCCGAGAGCGGGTCACAGATCTGTAAGTTTTGATTCGACGCTGTCTACTGATCGGCTTTCTATAAGGACTCGATCGTTTTCGAGAACGTTTGCGAGATCTACTCCTGCGTGATCTGGGCATTTGGGTTTACAAAAACATACACATTTTTTCTCCTGAGACCCCAACAAAAGTTGGGAGGGAGAGGAGAAACCGTCTTGGTTCTGCATGGTTTCACCTATAGTTACAGATGTGAATACGGGTCTGCAGACCAAACTCCCGACGGGTACCACAAAGTTGATGGAGAGCATCGTCGAGTTTGAACGAGAGGACCGTCCGAAATTGCCATCACACATTTTTTTGAAGGGCTGCACCATATATCGAAGGCAGGGGGTATCAAATTTTGTGGGGGAGTTGATCATACTTTCGCATCGTCCTAAAACAAAGTGGTCAGGAGGCATCGATTGTCATCATATATTCTTCGAAGGGTTACACCATGTTGAAGGTAAGGGCTATCGAATTTTTTGGGGAAGTTAGACCTTAAAAAAAGGAACCCTCGTGGACGTGGGGATCAAGGATCCCATTCGCTGGGAGGTACATAAGTCTACCGCCTCGACCGTCTCGACCGTGACCTCGAACGTGACTTAGACTTAGAACGCGACTTCCTCCGTCTTCTTCTTCTGGATCCTCTGTATGTAATGGCATCAACACCTTGGTACATCGCCTCGTCACTGGCACCGTACATCCCTGCGCCCGAAAGTATTTTCCTTCTGGCTTCGGGGGTGAGTCTTTGACCGGCCTCGGATCTTAGTTGGTCTAGTTTACCTCCTCCAACCGATGAAATGAGAGCCTCCATAATCCCTAAAAGTATGTCCATTTCACAGTGGGAGTTGAAGTATACGACCTTCCCTCCACTCTGATCCGAATGTCTAGCGGCTTGCAGATCTCCTGGACCGAGGGCTCCACCACCAAATATGCCTCCAAGAGCTTTCATGATACCCCCCGCTCCAGAAGCGATGAGTGTTGCAGGGTTCGCGAATTGAATAACCTGATTCAAACCCTGCGTAATTTTGTTCCATAAATGACCGGTTTCCTTCCCACTTACAAGGGGGGCGGAAATCAGTCCAGCTTCACCAAGACACAACAGGAAAAGCTGCTCGGGAAAAGTCAAGGCACGGTGTTGGTCAAAATAGAGCTGGTTCTCCGCGGCTCCTGCCCCAAACAATCCGAACTGGTGCCGGATTACTATCTGACCAATCACAATTTCGCGACTCATCGCGCTAAATCCCTGCGACTTTGCTCTCCACGATGATGCTATCGCATAGAAATGACCATCAGGATCTTCCATCGGGCCTAGATAAACATTCATATATTTGAGTACTTCCTTAGTCTTGTCGCGAATGTACTTTTCTGCACTCTCCTCGTCGTCCAGTACTACGTGTGCACCAGCTGCAATGTATTGAAAGGTGGCGTCGTCTGGGTCTACATTCTCATTTGCTTGAGCAGTAGTTTGCTCGACTTTATGCGCTGTATAAGAAGCGGCGTTCATTCCTGAACTGGCGGCCACGTCCTGGATTCGTGACGCATCGGCTTTTGCGGCCGATGACGCAGGATCATTGGCTTGGTCCAAGAATCTTTTGCCTCTGTAGACATACTCAACAGTATCGAGTTCGGTTCCGCGATAACCACGTGTACGGACTCTCGACCGATTTCTTCTAGGCTTGGAACGCGACTTGCTTCTGGACTTCTTCCTAGCCATGTTGTTTGAGAAGGTACAAATATTTTTTTTTTGTGGCCGTACTATACAAATGCGTCAAAAACGATCTTCAAGAAAATCAACTAGAAGGCGGCCATCGCGCAAAAAGAGGTCAAGGGTCTCGCGACGCAGGCATGTAACACGATACGCCGGCGCACACGATGATCCGCGTTATCGGGCTGCTTTTGTACGCCTTTTGGATGATCATGGGGTCACGCGCGTTACACATTCAGCGGGTATAAGAATGGATGAGGTGTTAGAACAAAGGCGCAAACCTGGTGAACTCATGGAATACCGTAAGAGAATCATAGACGCACATGGTCTGGGTGCATTAACGGCAGGGACACGGAGCAGAGATGATGAAATGATCCTGGATTTGGCCCTTGATCTCAGTTTGAAATTGATAGAGGCTGGGATACACGAGGCTTATGTGGACATGCCATCACTTGAATGGTTGGAGAGGGCAGTAAATAACGCGGGGTCAGGACTCGCCTCCCTGGCATGGCAAACACACGTAATTATACAACACTATGGAGAAAGCTTTCAGACCTATCAGGTCAAACTTGAAAAATATTGGAACGCGAGTGGGTCCTACGATAATTTAGTTTACATACATTTAGATGAATGGCCTTCAGGCAAATTTGCTGATGAAATAGGAAACGGTTTCGTGGGATCGGATGCTCATAAAGCTCTACAAGTTCTATGTTCCTATGGGAATCTAGAGAAAGCATCTAATACACGAAGTAAAAGTTACCCTATACCGATTAGAACTCTTTTAGGGACTTCGCAATACATCGGAAAAGGTTCCTATATTGACCTGAGCTTCGGGATGACACTTGTAGATTTCGTGAATATGCTGAAGACTTTGTTATTGTTGCACAAAATGGCGCGGGATGAATACGAGGCCGATCCTCATTCTGCTCAAACCAGTGTTGCGGCTCGTGATAGACAGAGAAGAGAGGCCAGGGAACGTTTACAAGAGGAGAACCGGAAGTTAACGGAAGCGCAACGGCGCCAACGACTAGAAAGAGGGGCTTCTATTGCTGCTGAAGCGCAAGCGGGGAAATTAAGTTCCGCAAAGGAAAACCTGAGAGAGTCATTCAACGCAATCAAACCAGAACTTCTCAACGAAATAGAAAGAAGCGTCAAAAAAGGAAAGAAGCGAGAACAGTTCTATACTACGAAATTCGTTCGCCTCGCAGGAGGGCCATCAAATGCTCGCACTCACGAGACGCTTTTACAATTGTATGCTTTCTACAACAGAACGCCGATTAGGGATATCTCAGAATCTATAGGAAGGGAACTTATTGATGAGCTAGCGAAAGATGGGATAGATAGTTTCCGAATTCACTACCCGCACTGGTACTGAAGAGACCAAACCAAAGAGAGCAAAGAGACCAAAAACATCCAAGGCAAATGCAAGAAGGAAGACGGGATCGTGCCCTATCTTCGCTATCGGCGCATTTGAAAGAGAGACATTTTATTTTTGAGGATGCTGAGGAGGTATGAACATGTAGTCTATGAGAATGTCTCCGACACAACGCGGTTCTCCCGGTCGCTGTGGGCGGATCATCTGGCGGATCATCTGGCGGATCATCTGGACCGTGGTCTGTGTGAATGCGAACGATTCGAACGGATTTTCCATACTTGCGCTTCTGCGTTGAGTTTATATATCTGATCATCTTCTACTGAAAGCAACCTCATTACCCAGTGCCTGTATGACCGCTTCCACAAGTAGATGTTCCGGACACGTTGTTTGGTAAACGGAGTCGTCGTTCAGCACGGTTGGAAACTCGATCAGAACCGACATTGCACCATACTTTCGCGACAGTTCAATCATTGCGTTCGATTCGTCATTGTGTACAGAATCCGGGTACTCGGGATGCATGACGACTGTAGTTTGAGGCATTGGGGTTCCGTTGTAACATTGCACCCCCATAAATGCCTGGTCTATTTTTAACTTCATCCTTTGGGCCATTTCATATTGTGATTTATCTCCATATAGTGTGAGTATGTTCAAACCGGTACCCCATCCAGTTGGTAAAGGATTCGAGGTATTCGCCGAGTCGGTGACCGTGAAGCTGTGTACATCGACATGAAGCGTGTCTGAGAGGCGGTTAGCAGAGTCTTGTGCATGTTCTATAACGGCACTTGCGACATCGTTCACCAGTGGAATCGACCACAGGCGGTTTTGGTCGGCATGAACGCGACCGACACTCGCGATGCATGTTTTACATTGAAGGCCTAATCGTTCCCTGACTTTCTTTTCCAATTGTTCCGCAATTGAGCGAGTACAAGGATCGTCGAGAGGTTCGGAGATGGCTGCTGCATGAGGGGCGGTAAGCAAAATGCGATGTTTGGGGCGCGTCGAACCCCTGGTTACATGGAATGTATCTACAATATTCTGAACGAAATCCCTCATATATGTTTACAGTATTTACAATTGACTATTATTTTCCACACGAGACATTCACATCATCCACTTCAAACCCTAGACGAGATGACAAGGTTGAGGAAAAGGACTCGTCGAGTCGTGTGCACATATTGTCCATTCCGACAGCTTTGCATTGGACACGGAACGCGCTGGGTTCGATACAGCGCGGCCAGCGATGTTCAGTTCCTTTAAGCTTCATGTGTACATGAGCTTCCATGGTACTCAGATATCTAGTCACAGGATCGGTTACGGCGAATGAAAAAAACAATACTGTATCGTACTTCATGTTGTTTTCGGTAAAGATTTTATCAACGTATTAACAAACGATACATATGAGGGCTAACAATCTAGGGGCGATCGGACCTAGAGTTATTTCAGTGAGGCCCACTCCAAAGGATCCACAGCCAATTCTACTGGGTCCGGAACCAAAAAAGAGCCTTTCCGAGGCAACATGTCGAATTATGAACATTTCATCTGCTGCAATTACAATTGCTGTAGTTGTATTCAATGTATTTTACCTTGTATTCATCTGAGTCATTCGTAACTGTCAACCAAAAAGTGGTCCAAATGTAAGATATGAGCAATCCCAGAAAAAAACTCACAAGTTGTTGTTTCGTCATGTAAAATGAATCGTTCAGTATGCCTATCACTGTGTAGTGACCTGCAATATGCTGACCAGTCGTGGTTAGAAACGCAGCCCCGATTTGTGATCTATTTGTTTGAAGTCCCAATGTCCAACCCAGGAATATCCAAACGGGCCATATGAACCACAGAACCTGTCGCTGAGTTGCTGTGGAAGAATACCACTTTCCCTTTGCTCGATTGTATATATACTTGTCTCGCATCCAGTAAACCAGGGCAAGACCTCCGAGCGGCGCTAAGCTAGTCCATTCGTTCGTAGTGATATTCATGACTATTGATACCGTGCTCTTATTTTTTTAAGTGTCGGAATGTAAAATGTTAGGCTTCTACTTGTGTCTGTTACCGATCATTCCTGACAGTTTACCGATTCCCGACTCCATTCTTGAACATGTGGCACGTCCAGCTTCACTTCCGCTCCCGAGTTCTCAAGTTTCCTCCGCCGTTTGCGTGAACAATTTGTCGAGCTGCGTCTTTTGGTCTTCTGTTTCGAATATAAGGTTGTCTTTAAAGAACTGTTTAACGTCCTCCATTCTATTTGATGCATCTAATGTCCCGTATCGAAATCTCTTTGTCTTTGTACGGTCCGTCTCTGATAAAACATAGAGCATAACCTTTTGTGAACTTGTAGTAGAAGCTGTTTGAATATCACTCACGTTCAGTTCGAACGTGAACTGTGCGTCGCCACGTTCTGCAAAAACCTTACCATACCATGGTAAGGCACCAGTTGGCATTTGTGTTGTACGAGACATTTTTTTTTAACGGCGACACCATCGTGTTTCACGCGCAAGCGAGGCCGAGATGATCCAGAATGAGGTTTGCGGATCAGAATAAGGATCCATTGAATGGAAAGGAGACGACAACATGCCCGAGCTATCACCTGAAGACAAGAAAGCACTGGAGGTGATGAATCCTACACATCGTTACAGTGAGTATTTGCTGGGACTCCGACATAACTGGGCATACGAGAAGAAGGTTCCTGGAAGGGACGCTCATGAAAGAAGGTTGGTGAGAATGAAGACCACAACGAACAGGTAACTTTTTTTTGTGAATAGCTTAACAAATGCCGTCCAAGTGCGGATACGTCAGTCCATTCTGTAGAAAGGTAAGTAGAGGTAGGAAGGCCAAAAAGCCTTGTTCTAAAACTGTAAATGGTCAGAAAATAGACGGGACAAGAATTCGTGGGCATTCGAGACCCAAGGGGTGTCTCAACCACCAGGCTGAGAAAATACAGTCTTTGGCCAGGGCTCGCTCGGCGAGAAAAGCCGCGAAGGCTCGTCTGAGTGCGATCCGAACCATCCAATCCTACAGCAGACGCAAAAATAGAAAGAGCAAGGGTGGGAGCAAGGGGGGGAGCAAAGGAGCCGGTCCATCACGCAAATCTGGTCGCACCGTGAAAGCACGAAAGCGACTCATAGAAGAATAAAAAGTATGATACTAAAAAATGGCACGCCCACCAATCCCAAAAGGTACTCGGTTTGAGGTTCCAAAAGAGGGTAATGCAAAATACATTGCCTTGTTGCCTGACGGTAAGAGGGCTCGTTTCGGACACAAAGACTACGAGCAATACAAGGACTCAGTTCCAAAGGCCATGGGCGGAGGGAAGTGGTCCCATAAAGATCACGGCGACCGTGATAGGCGCGACAACTTCTTATCACGTGCGGCAGGTCAGAAGTGCGCAAATGGGAAACGCTGTATAGACATTAAATATTCCCCAGCGTGGTTTTCCTACTACTATTTATGGTAAATGTTCTGTCACATATTCATTGCCATTCGGAAGCCCATTCGATCCCCTTTTTTTGCTGCTTTGCATTGAAGACTCGACAGGGCCGGACGGGTGACAAGCGGGCAAGCGATCCTAATAACAGGCAAGTACCTACGTGTTTGAAATTATGTAGAATGCAAACGCGTTTTACCAACCCATTCTTCGATATTGAGATTGCATCTGGTAATATCTTACCAATCACGGGCAGTAACGTAGATAGATGTTCGACGTTGCGAAAGTCGTGTATGAGTGCGAATGAACTGTCGCGCACGTGGAGTGCTCTTACAGCCTCTTCGTAATCACGCAACAACTCCTCATCTCGTGACTCACCAATATCGAGACGCGGCCATCGAATGAATATCACACGTTCATCGATGTCTTCGCACAACACAACACTACTGCCGGGACTCGAACCCGAATCGTATTCTTGGAAGGAAGACATGTTACCCTTACACTACACACGCTCAAAAAGTTGAACTTTTTTTTTTCGCACGTCACCGAACGGAGTTTTTTTGGGGGGGGGACCTGGCTCCAAGGGGCTCCAACGAGTCCGTTACAACACTTCCACACTGGTTTGATTTAGTCGTAATAGCGTCTATCCGGGCGAACAAATATGGGAGGGAGCTCAATACCAGGTGCTGTAAACATCCCTAGTAAGCGTTTCAGATTGTAAGCTCTGCGTCGAGCGTTGTATTTCTGTGTTCTCAAGCATCCCAGTCGCTTCATAGTTTCAGAGTGTGTACGTCTAAACTCATTGTATTCCCGTCCGACTTCACGTTCCTTTTCTTCCGCCTTCCTGATCTTTTCGACCAAACGTT
>CENU01045422.1_pt1 | contig 12823 bp, 15 predicted proteins | sample 361331 | NCBI WGS metagenome assembly CENU01 (sample SAMEA2619766, study PRJEB7988) | marine metagenome | isolation source: saline water (ENVO:00002010), including
TTTAAAAATTTTAACTGACGCGCTTTAACTTACATGGTTTAATAAGGGAGGTAACAAAAAATTATGAAAAAACTATTACTAATTCTTTTAATTTCATCACAAGCCTTTAGTGAAAAACTCATTCATGTATCTGAGTATATTGATGGTATAAATGACAGGGTTTTAAAAAATGCATCCATTGTTGTTGGAGATGACGGTCGAATTAAATCAATTTCTTCAGGCTTTAAAAATTCGAATGGATATCAGTATATTGATTTGAGAGATTATATGGTGATGCCTGGGTTAATGGACATGCATGTCCATTTTGGTCAGCAAAATACATCTAAGGCAGACAAACCGGAAAAAGTCGAAAAAGAGTATAGTGCGATAGCAGCAGTGAAACATGCAAGAATGACTTTAGATGGTGGCTTTACTACTGTTCGTCAAGTTGGAGATAGTGGATTTATCGCAATCTCTTTAAGAGACGCGATTACCAATGGTGATGCTATTGGACCAAGAATTTTTGCAGCAGGCAAAAGTTTGGCTACAACTGGAGGTCATGCAGACCCTACAAATGGAAGAGCTTTTGGTGATTATGTCTACCCTGATCCAGAAAGTGGTGTTGTAAATGGACCATATGAAGTATTTGCAGGCGTAAGACAACGATATAAAGATGGTGCAGATGGAATTAAAATTACTGTAACAGGTGGAGTAATGAGTCTTGCTAAATCTGGTGATAACCCACAATTTACTCAAGAAGAAGCTAATGCAGTGGTTCAAGCAGCGAAAGACTATGGTTTCTGGGTGGCTGTTCATGCCCATGGAGCTGAAGGTATGAAAAGAGCTATTCGTGCTGGTGTTGATTCCATTGAACATGGTACCTATATGGATGATGAAGCAATGGATCTTATGATTGAAAACGGAACATATCTCGTGCCTACAATCTCCGCTGGTGAATATGTAGCAGAAATGTCATTAATTGATGGGTTCTTTCCAGAAATTGTTCGACCTAAAGCAAGAGCAGTTGGTCCTCAAATAGGTGGAACTTTTGGTAAAGCTTACAACAGAGGTGTAAATATTGCTTTCGGAACAGATGTTGGAGTTCAAGCACATGGAACTAATTGGAAAGAATTTGTATATATGGTTCAATATGGAATGCCTATGATGAAAGCAATTCAATCAGCAACTATGGAAACAGCAAAATTGTTAAGAATAGAAGATGATCTTGGCTCCTTAGAAGTAGGGAAAATAGCTGATATAATAGCTGTTGATGGCAATCCTTTAGAAGACCCATCGCTAATGAAAAATGTTGTTTTCGTAATGAAAGAAGGCGAAGTCTTTAAACAAAATTGAATAAACTTTCATTAATACTTGGAAATCAATTATTTCCGATAAACTCCAATATATTAGACAAAGATTCGTTAATTTTTATGTGCGAAGATCATGGTCTTTGTTCATATGAAAAACATCATAAGTCAAAGATTTCCCTTTTCTTTCATGCAATGAGATCTTATCGAGATGAATTAGAATCACAGGGTTACAAAGTGATTTATTATGATTTTGATAATAGCTTTAAAATTTCTTATATAGATAAACTATTAAGCATTTTAAGAGAGAGGGAAATTAACCAACTTTCATATTATGAGATTCCAGATAAAAAATTTGAGAATGAGTTTTTAGCCGCAATGGCTAAAATTAAAATGAATCTAAATATGCTTAAAAGCCCTATGTTTCTTGATGATAGGGAATCATTTAAACAATATATCGAAGGAAAAAAAATGATTCTTCATGGAAATTATTATAAAAAAAGACGTAAGGAGCTAAATATACTTATGAACAATAGTGACCCTATTGGAGGTAAATGGAGTTTTGATGAGGATAACAGAAAAAAACTTCCTAAAGATTATGTAGTTCCAAAACCACCTGTAATTAAAGGAAGAGATGACACTAGACTTATAAACATATTTATAGATGAAATGTTTGCTGATCATCCAGGTCAAATTTCTAATCTATTTCCCTACACCAATAAACAAGCTGAAGATTGGTTACAAAAATTCTTTACTGAAAGATTTATGGATTTTGGTCCATACGAAGATGCTATTTCATCAGAAGAAAATTTGATGCTACATAGTGGGATAAGTTCATCATTAAATCTAGGATTAATAACTCCGAAACAAGTTATAGATAGTGCTATTAATTTCTCACAAAATAATGATACACCTATTAATAGTTTAGAGGGTTTCATCAGACAAATTATTGGCTGGAGAGAATTTATAAATGGTATATATCAAAACTTCTCCGATCAAATGGAAACAACCAATTATTGGAATCACGATAATAAGATGACTAGTTCTTGGTACGACGGTACGACTGGAATAGTTCCTCTTGATGATGCCATTCATTTATCTTCAGAAAGTGGGTATACACACCATATAAATCGACTGATGGTTTTAGCTAATATAATGAATTTAAGCAGAATTGATCCAAACGATATTTATCACTGGTTTATGGAGATGTTTATAGATTCGTCTGATTGGGTTATGGTACCAAACGTCTATGGAATGGGCACTTTTGCAGATGGTGGTATATTTTCTACTAAACCCTATATTTGTGGATCAAGCTATATATTAAGAATGTCAGATTATAAAAAAGGACCATGGTGCGACATTGTTGATGGATTATATTGGTTATTCATAAATGATAATCAAAAATTCTTTTCTTCTAATCCTAGATTGGGATTAATGATAAATTCCCTTAATAAAATGAAGCCTGAAAGAAAGGAATATTTATTTGATTTGGCAAACACTTTTATTTCAAAAAATACGACTAAATGATAGAACAGAGAATTGAGGGTTTATATTGCATACCAGGGGATTTCTATATAGACCCATACAGGAAATGTAAGAATGCATTCATAACACATGGTCATGCTGATCATGCAAGACCTGGTATGGAAAACTATTTCTGTACACCAGAAACAGCTGAAATAATGAAACATAGAATTTCGCAGCACCTTTCAATTAAAAAAATAAAATACTTCGAAAAAATAAAATTCAATGGCGTTACAGTTATTTTTTATCCAGCAGGACATGTCTTAGGCTCCGCACAGATATTGATTGAATATAAGAATAAGAGAGTTGTTGTAACTGGAGACTATAAAAGACAACATGATAGTACCTGTTTACCCTTTCATCCAGTTGAATGTGATACATTCATCACAGAGGCTACTTTTGCTAATCCAAAGTTCCAATGGGGTCCATTCGATGTAGAGATAGGAAAAATTTACAAATGGTATTTAGCAAACAAAAAAAAGAGAATTAACTCAGTATTATTTGGATACTCACTCGGTAAATCACAAAGGTTAATTAATGCCTTAAAGAAACGATATAAAATAGAAGTTTTTGCTCATAATGCAATAAGAAGTATAAATAAAATATATTCAAAATTTGGTGTTGGCCACCTTGAAACAAAAACCATATCATCTAAACAAGGATATAAAGATGGAATAGTAGTTATGCCACCAGGAGCAAGAAAATCAAAATTACTAGCAGAATTAGCTCCATATAGAACTGCTTTTTGTAGTGGATGGATAACGGGAAAACATGCAGAATATGATGAAGGTTTTCAAATTTCAGACCATGCTGATTGGAATGATTTAATTAAAACAATCGAGCAAACAAAAACTAGAGAAGTTATTCTAATACATGGATCTGGACCAATGTTAAGAAAATATTTAAATTCAAAGAATATAGTTGTATCAAACTATACTAAAAGTCACAAAGAGGATAAATCAGTTCAATTATCAATGTTCAATGAATAAGAAAGTTACCGATAAGACTATGCAGATTACCTATTCATTGGGAATGATTATTTTAATAGTTCTTGCTATTTGTGCCTTTATTTATTTACTTGTAAAAATATTTATACAGAATTGATGTATTCATTAAAATTCTTTTGATCAACATTTCCACCAGAAATTGTAATCAAAACAACTTGATTAGTTACATCAATCTTATTAGATAAAACTGCTGCTAAACCAACACATCCGCTAGGTTCACTTATAATATTTAAATGCTCATATAGATATTTCATAGCAAAACACACTTCTTCATCTGAAACTACTAAACCTTTTTCGCAATTTAATAAGTTTATTGGAAAAGTTATTTGACCTGGTATTTCTACTTCTAGAGCATCACAAATTGTGTTTTGATGTGTTTTTAGTCTTGTTCTACTCTTATTTTCTAATGATATTTGTGTGTCATTACATGTATCAGGTTCAACAGGAAAAATGCGAGCATCAGGAAAATAGTTCTTAATTGCAATGCTTGTTCCTGCAACTAAACCTCCACCAGAAGTACAAGATAATACAATATTAGGAATCAGATCATTAGATAAAAAATATTGGCTAGCTTCTAATCCAAATGTCCCCTGTCCTGCTATAACTTTTTCATTGTCAAATGGTTTAACAAGTGGAAATCCCCTCACTTTAGATATCTTTTCAGCTATTTGCTCTCTGCTTTCAATATGTCTTTTATAAAGAACAATTTCGGCTCCGTTGGCTTTAGTTTTTTTAATTTTATTTGCAGGAGCATCCTCTGGCATAACAATAATGGATTTCATATCAAATATTTGTGCAGCTTTTGATACACCTTGTGCATGATTACCTGAAGAAAATGCAACAACACCTTTTACTCCCTCATCTTTAAGGATACTTAATGCTGACAAAGCTCCTCTTATCTTGAATGATCCTGTTAATTGTTCTGCTTCATTTTTAAGAAATATTGAAGCATTTAGATCACGATTGAGCTGATTAATTGAATAAACAGGTGTTTCATATATATATGAGTTGATTCTGTTATAAGAATCTCTAATATCTTCAATTGTGACCATATGATTATTTTAAACTAAACAGATGAACTATATAATTAAACTATGAATTCAAGACAAGCGCTTAAAACATTTGGCAGATCTGGTAACCCAATGTTTACATCAAAAACATTTGACGAAACAATAATAGATGGCAGTGTTCCAAAGATGACTTTACAAGGAACAGTGAATAAAGTTGGTATCAGTCTTATACTTGTCCTTATTTCTGCTGCTTTTACTTGGAATCAGTACTTTTCTTTTGGCCCATCATCAATTACTGGACTTACGATTGGTGGCTCATTAATAGGTTTAGTTTTTGCTTTAATAACAATATTTAAGAAAACATGGGCGCCAATAACTGCACCTCTATATGCATTATCTAAGGGTTTTGCTTTGGGTGGAATTTCTGCAATGTATGAAGCTCAATTCGGTGGCATTACCATACAAGCTGTAACTTTAACTTTTGCAACAATGTTTGGATTACTTTTCGCATATAAAACTGGAATTATAAAGCCAGATAAAAATTTCATGTTAATGGTCTTTGCAGGAACATTTGCCATATTTGCTTTGTACCTAGTTAATTTTATTATGATGTTTTTTGGTGCTTCAATTGGTTTTATACATTCTAATGGACTATTCGGAATTGGTTTTTCCTTGTTAGTAGTTTGTATTGCTGCATTAAATCTAGTCCTTGATTTTGATTACATTGAACAAGGTGCAGAAAATAATGCTCCAAAGTATCTTGAATGGTACGGAGCATTTTCGTTAATGGTAACTCTTATATGGTTGTATCTAGAGATCTTACGATTGTTATCAAAATTACGAAGTAGGTAAATGGAATATTTTTTATTTTTAATCTTAGCGCTTTTAGTTGCAGCAAGTTATTTTTTATTTAATTTAAAAGCAAGCAAAAAGCAGTCACAAAGATCTAATCGTATTAAATGGCGCCATAAGTAGAGCTAGTTGTTTCTAGTTCTAATTTTTGCACATTTTATAGCATCACATTTTGTTTTTTCCCATCTTTCAAATTGGACAAAATCTACAAAATCTATTTCTTTATAAAATGAATTTTTATCTCCCATAAAGTTAGGTTTGAACTTATAGCTTTCGCCTATTAGAGTTTCAATACTGCTCATTGTAATCGTTTCAGTAACTGTTCCATTTTCAAGAATGTATTCACCTTTATTAAATTCAACGTTATCACCAAGATAATAAATTAATATGAATTGTCCATTCATATACATTTTTATAGGTGTTGGATTAGGCACATCTGAGTATTGTTCATCTAAGGCAAATTCAACAAGTCTCCAAGTACCTTCAAAGTCACCTTTGCTTGCTCCGTGGCTTAATGTTAAAAGAGAAAATAAAACGGATAAAAAGAATATATTTTTCATAGGTATCTCCAATGAATAATATACAAGAAAATATTATTTGTTGATAGTCGGCAAAAGATGGAGCGAGTGACGGGGTTCGAACCCGTGACCTCAACCTTGGCAAGGTTGCGCACTACCAACTGTGCTACACTCGCAGAATTGAAATATTAACCTTCTTACAACATCCATTCAAGGTTAATATATGTCGAAAATGAAAAGATTATTTATTGTTTTAAGCATCTTCCTTTATTTTGATATTAAATCAGAACAAGAAACTTTTAAAATAGGGTTGGGATCCTGCAATGATCAAAATTATTTTACTAAAGCTTGGAAATCCATTGGAAATGAGGATATAAATGCTTTTTTTTTCCTAGGGGACAACGTTTATGGCGACATTCCGAGCGGAGAACTTACGCTTCTAGAAATGGCATATCAAAGATTCAATAAAAATATGCCAGATTGGTTCAGAGAAGTAGAGATTTATGCTATTTGGGATGACCATGATTATGGTTTAAATGACGGTGGAGCAAATTATAGGTATAAGTTCGAGTCCCAAACTATGTTTAAAGATTTTTGGCGGATTGATGATAGTGACCCAAGAATGTTCAGAAACGGAGTCTATTTTAGTGATATTAAAGAAATTCATAACTTGAAAGTTCTTTTTATTGGATTAGACACTCGATTCTTTAGAAGTGAATTAACGAAGAAGGATGGTATATATCTAGCTAATGAAGAAAACGAAGCTACTGTATTAGGAGAAGAGCAATGGCTCTGGTTTAAAGAACAAATTATTAAACCTCATGATATATTGATATTGGGTTCTTCAATTCAAGTGCTAGCAACAGGACACAGATTTGAAAAATGGGCAAATTTTCCCTTAGAAAGGGAGAAATTATTATCCGCGTTAGATGAACTAGATTCACAAGTTATATTAGTATCGGGAGATAGACATAGAGGCGGAATATATAGACAGAATGAATTAATTGAAATTACAGCATCTTCACTAAATAGATCAATTCCATACTCATATGAGTCAGACAAATTGCTTTTGGGTAATACTCACACTCAAAATAACTATGGATTAATAGAGTTAGCTGATGAGTCAATTAAAATTTCTTTAAAAAATGAGAAGATGGATGTTCTTGAATACATAGAAATCCCCCTTAAATAGGTAGTAAATAAACTATTTGTACAGTTATAATAAACATCCTATGAGTAAACCAACAAGAGAAGAAGTAGAAAAAGCTGTAAGAACCTTAATTGAATGGGCAGGAGATAACCCAGATCGTGAGGGATTAATAGATACACCTAAAAGGGTTGCAAAGGCATATGAAGAGTTTTTTGAAGGCTACAATCAAGACCCTGAGGAGATTTTAAGAAAAACATTTGAGGAAGTTGAGGGCTATGATGAAATGGTTATAGTCAAAGATATAAGGCTTGAATCACATTGTGAGCATCATATTGTACCGATACTTGGAAGAGCACACATTGGCTATATACCAAATAAAAGAGTTGTTGGGATAAGCAAGCTGGCAAGAATAGTTGATGTATTTGGTAAAAGACTGCAGACACAAGAGACTATGACATCACAAATAGCAAATACTATCCAAAAAGTTTTAGATCCAAAAGGTGTGGCAGTTGTCATAGATGCAGGGCATCAATGCATGACAACACGTGGAGTTCATAAACCTGAATCATCAACAGTTACTAGCGCTATGAAAGGTATCTTTAAAGATAATGCTGTTACTAGAAATGAATTTCTATCTTTTGTAAACCTACCAAAAAATAATTGAAAAGAAATCCTTTAGTGTTGGGTTCATCATCTAAAATCCGAAGTGAAATTATCTCTAAATATAACTATCCTTATATAACAACAAACCACAAGATAAATGAAGAAGAAGAAAAATTACTCTTCGATGATCCCGTTAAATTGAACCTACACCTTGCTACTCAAAAATCCCTGAGTCTAAGCAACGATTTTAAAGATCATATCATTCTGGGTTGTGATCAAATATGCTTATTAGATAGAGAGGTTTTTAGTAAGCCAAATACTGTTACTAATGCTGTAAATAATCTAAAAAAACTATCAGGCAAAACACACCAACTTGTTGGTTCATATGTATTTAGTCAGAATAATTCTGTTCTTTTTTCTGAAACCGTCACAGTAAATATGGAAATGAGGATTTTAACAAAAGATGAAATTATTGATTACGTTAAACTTGATAATCCCTTAAAATCTTGCGGATCATATATGTTTGAAAAAAATGGATATAAACTATTTTCAATGGTTGATGGCAGTATCGAGGACATTAATGGCCTACCATTTGGGAACTTACTTAGTAAGTTAAAAGAATATGTATAGAGTTATAAAAACATATGGCCATGAAAGGGGCTACTCATGCTCATTTAGACAATGGAATGCAAAATCAAATTGTAAATATTTACATGGTTATAGTTTAGGATTTAAGATTACATTAGAGTCCCCTACCCTAGATAAAAATAATTGGGTCTATAACTTTGGTGATTTTTCATTCCTAGAAAAATGGTTAGATAAAAATTTTGATCATACTTTACTTGTTGCGTCAGATGACCCTGAAAAAAAATCTATACTTAAATTGAATAATATGGCCGCAAAAGTTAATGAGCTAGAAAAAATTAGTTGTGAATTTTTTGCAGAACTAACCTATAAATTTGTTGCTGAACATCTAATGAGCGAAAATATAAATGTTGTTTCTGTTGAAGTTTCAGAACACGGAAGCAATGCTGCTAGTTACTACGAGGAGTAAATGCTTAAAATTTACAATAGTTTAACCAAACAAAAAGAAGCCTTTGAACCACTTGACCAAAATCATATTAAATACTATTCCTGTGGTCCAACTGTATATAACAGAATTCATATAGGTAATGCTCGGGCTTTTATATGTGCAGATTTACTAGCTAAAGTCCTAAAAGGTATATATCCAAGGGTTACTTATGTTTCAAATATAACAGATATTGATGACAAGATTATTGAAGCCGCTAAAGAAGAAAAAGTGTCTATAAAAGAAATAACCAATAAATATTACAAAATTTACCTTAAAGATTTAAAGACACTAGGTATAGATAAACCAGACATACAACCATTTGCTACTGACTATATAGATGAAATGATTAAATATATAGAACAGTTAATAGTTAATAATAATGCTTACGTAAAAGAAGGTAATGTTTTATTTGATGTTACAAAATTTCCTAATTATGGTTGCTTATCAGGACGAAATTTAGATGAGCAGAAAGCAGGCAAGCGTGTTGATATTGAAGCTTACAAGCGTAATCACAATGACTTTATCCTATGGAAGCCCTCAGATGACGATGAGCCTGGCTGGGAATCGCCTTGGGGATACGGACGCCCTGGTTGGCACCTAGAGTGTTCGGTTATGTCTGAGCTAACATTAAATATACCTTTTGATATTCATGGTGGTGGTAATGACCTTAAATTTCCTCATCATGATAATGAGATAGCTCAAACGTGTGCTTACCACAATACTAATAATCCTGAAGACTTTGCTAAATATTGGTTTCATAATGGATTCTTAAATTTAGAAAATGAAAAAATGTCTAAATCAATGGGTAATGTTGTGTATCTTGACGACCTTCTCAATGAATATGATGGCAACCACATTAGGTTAGCATTACTTTCATCACATTATCGTCAACCAATACCCTGGACCAGAAATCTTCTTGAACAAGCAAAAACAATTTCAAACAAAATAAGTAAATTTATGGCTGATTATGATGTTTCTTCTGAATACATAAAAGATTCCAATGTTGCAAAAGCCTTAACTGACGATTTGAATACACCTAAAGCAATAAGTACAATACAAAAGTTAATTCAAGAGCCAAACGAATCAATAATTGATGAATTACGAACATTTAAATATGTATTTCAAGGTTCGTCACATAAGGTTTCAATTAATGAAGAATCTATAGATATCATAAAACAACTAGTATCGGATAGAGATAAGGCAAGAAATGAGGGTAATTATGACCTCGCTGATAAATTACGAGATAAATTACTTAAAATGAATGTATCAATTAAAGATGTTGATGGAAAAACAGAATGGGAAATATAAACATAACTTTGCCAGATGGATCAATTAAAGAGTTACCAAATAATAGCTCTGGTTACGATCTAGCTTTATCAATTGGACCTGGTCTGGCAAAAGATGCTGTAGCAATTGTCGTAAACGGTGAGCAACGTGATCTAACCGACATTCTGTTTGATCAATCTAACGTTTCGATCATTACAAAGAAATCGGAAGAAGGAATTGAAATAATGAGACACACTCTAACTGCTCAGGTATTAGCTCAAGCAGTTAAAAATTTATATCCAAAAGTTAAATTGGCTATTGGTCCAACAATTGAAAATGGTTTTTATTATGATTTCTTATTTCCAAAGCCTATATCATCAGATGATTTAGCTAATATAGAAGATGAAATGAAAAAAATTATATCTTCAAAAAGTAAGATTGAAAAAACTTTATGTACAAAAAAAGAGGCAATCTCAAAATTTGAAGACCTTAAAGAAGACTTCAAAGTAGAAATTATTACAGAGTCTGAGCAAGTAGATGATTTTCAAATATATGAGCAGAAAGAAACTGGATTTATTGACCTATGCAAAGGGCCCCATTTACCATCTCTTGATCAAATAGGTTCATTTAAATTGACAAAAATATCAGGAGCCTATTGGCGTGGAAATGCAGAAAATCAAATGCTAACAAGAATTTATGGAACTGCATGGCTTTCACAAAAAGATCTTGATAATTATCTAAACCAACAAGCAGAAGCAGAAAAAAGAGATCATAGAAAAATAGGCAAAAAAATGAATTTATTCCATTTTCAAGATGATGCTCCTGGAATGGTCTTTTGGCATCCAGCTGGTTGGACTATATATACACAATTAAAAGCTTTTATGAGAAAAAAACTCTCTAAGGCAGGCTATAAAGAAGTAAGCACTCCTTTATTAGTTGATAGAACTTTATGGGAAAAATCAGGACATTGGGATAAATACAGAGAAAATATGTTTATTACTGAAATTGATGAGGAACATGCAAATGAAAAAAGAGTAAATGCTCTTAAACCTATGAATTGTCCTTGTCATGTTCAAATCTTCAATAAAAATATCAAATCCTATCGTGACCTGCCATATAGAATCTCTGAATTTGGCTCTTGTCATAGATATGAACCATCTGGCACACTTCATGGGCTTATGAGAGTAAGAGGATTCGTTCAAGATGATGCACATATATTTTGTACAGAGGATCAGATTGAAAATGAAACAAAACTATTTATTGAATTACTCTCTGATGTATATAAAGATCTTGGCTTTGATAAATTTAAAATTAAACTTTCAACTAGACCTGACAAGAGAGTTGGATCTGATGAAATTTGGGATCAGTCTGAATCAGCATTAAAAAATGCTATAGACAAGCTTGGTCTAGATTATGAGATTGATGAAGGAGATGGAGCATTTTATGGGCCTAAGCTGGATTTTGTTCTCACAGATGCAATCGGAAGAAATTGGCAATGTGGAACTTTGCAAGCTGATTTTAATTTACCAGGTCGTCTAGACTCTACATATGTTAGTGAGGATGGTAATAAATATAATCCAGTATTATTGCACAGAGCTGTTTTAGGCTCATTTGAACGTTTTATTGGTATTTTGGTAGAAAGTTATGGTGGTAATCTGCCAATTTGGTTAGCACCGACCCAGGTCATTCTCGCTACAATTACAAATGATGCCAATGATTATGCTGATGAGATTCATGCACAATTAAGATCTCTAAATATAAGATCAGAAGTTGACAAACGTAATGAGCAAATAAGTTATAAAGTACGTGAACATAGCAAATCTAAATGTTCAATAATTCTTGCTCTTGGTAAAAAAGAGGTAAATGACAAAACTGTTTCTGTGCGTAGATTAGGTGGTGAAAAAACAGAAGTTAAAAATTTAGATACTTTTGTTAAGTCTTTAGTAGAAGAAATACAAATACCATAGTTCGAATGCTAAAAATTCTTAATTATTTATTAATTTTACCTATTAAGCTTTACCAAATACTATTATCGCCCTTAATAGGACCTAGCTGTAGATTTACACCAACATGTTCTAATTATGCCATCGAAGCTATCAATAAACATGGCCCTTTCAAAGGATTTTGGCTAGCAATCAAAAGAATCTCTAAATGCCATCCTTGGGGTGATTCAGGGCATGATCCAGTGCCGTAAATATTAATCATATATTATTTTTTTTATTCTTTAGATAAGTTTCATGACAGTGAACACAATTTTCTTTCCTCGCCTTGATTTCAAAATATTTATGTATTGAATAAATTAAGCTGTGCCACGCTTCTGATTGTGTATTAAAATCAAATGGTTCTCCTGCTCGACCATCTGTTATATAACCTCCTGTAATAACAGGATGTTGGTCTATAATTTTTATTCTATAAGATTTCCTTGCTCTTCCTCCTGGAATAATAAAACAAAATGTTTGCTCATCTTCTCTTATCCAGGTAAATTCTTTTCTTATTATCATTATTACTCCTTTAATTGTTGGTTAACCGTATCTA
>CENU01204983.1_pt1 | contig 12820 bp, 11 predicted proteins | sample 361331 | NCBI WGS metagenome assembly CENU01 (sample SAMEA2619766, study PRJEB7988) | marine metagenome | isolation source: saline water (ENVO:00002010), including
AGTTTGATGCGGCTTAGCCATCTCCGGCCAGTCGGTATACACGCTGTTGCTGAGGCGATGTCCGGTCACGAAACGCACTGACTGACTTAAGTCACGGTGCGTTAAGGGTATCCCAAAGTAACTCGAAGCCCCCATTCCGGCTGTAATGCCCGGAATAATCTCCACAGCAATTCCCGCTTCTTGTGCAACCAGGAGTTCTTCGCCACCGCGACCAAAAATGAAAGCATCGCCTCCTTTTAGCCGCACCACTTGTTTGCCGCCGCGAGCGAGATCGACCAGTTTCGCATTGATTCGCGCTTGCATTGTCGTACCACTCTCACGCGGCTTCTGAAGCGCTTCTGACTGATCCCCTGAGGGTGTAGCGAAAATAGCTTCGCGCGGACCAATCTTGCCGACATCGATTAGCTCGGCATCGCGCCGCGCGTACTCCAACAAAGCAGGATTTGCCAGCTTGTCATACAAGATAACGTCAGCGGACTGCAACGCTCGTAAGCCTTTTAGCGTTATCAGTTCTGGATCACCCGGTCCGGCACCTAACAACACCAAACTGCCAGTCGGTGTTTCATCAGCCAATTGCGCGCGAGTCATGGCCACTGCTTCAGCCATTTTTTCCTGCATTGCTAACTCAGCTGCCGGACCGCCAAACACCTTCTCCCAGAAAGCTTTGCGCGCATCAACATCGGCCAGAGCATCCTTGACATCGGTGCGCAAGGCTCCAGCAAGCCTCGCCAGGCGACCCAGCGCGTTCGGTAAACGCTGCTCAATCCACCCACGCACCGTTCGCGCTAAGGTGGGAGACTGCCCCATGCTGGAAATCGCTACCAGAATTGGAAAACGATCGACTATGGCAGGAAATATGACCGTGCACAGGTCAGTACGATCGACGCAGTTCACCAATACGCGGTGCTGCATAGACAAAGCATAAGCCTCTTCGCTAATGCTCGCTGCATCGGTGGCGCAAATGACAAGCGTCAGATCGGCATGGATATCTGCGTGCTCAAATACCCTGTCTAACAGCATTATGTTGTTTTGTTCCGCTAAACGGCGAATTTCAGGATCTATGACTGGAGCGACAACTTGTATCTGTGCCCCGCTGCGTATCAGCCAACGCAGTTTTCGAAGCGCCGTAGCACCACCCCCGATAATCAGACAAGAACGCCCTTGCAAGCGGTGAAAGAGAGGCAGGAAAAACACAGTTACTGCCTGCTTAGTTAGGGTTTGATCTGCGCCAAATCATCGGCGAACGGCCGCAAGGCGTCGGGCACACTTACGCTACCATCGGCTTGCTGATAATTCTCGAGCAGTGCGATTAAAGTTCGACCAATGGCCAACCCAGAGCCATTGAGGGTATGCAGCAATTCGATATCGCCTTGTGCTGAACGATAGCGTGCTTGTAGCCGACGCGCCTGGAAGTCGAGAAAGTTTGTACAGGAAGAAACTTCACGGTAAGTATCCTGCCCCGGCACCCAAACTTCCAAGTCAATCGTTTTAGCTGCGCCAAAACCGAGGTCTCCACCGCATAAAACAACAGAACGATACGGCAGTTCCAAGTCTTGGAGGATGGCTTCGGCATGTCCGGTCAAACTGTCCAGGACGTCCCAGGACGTTGCCGGATGCACCAGCTGAACCAGTTCAACCTTTTCAAACTGGTGCTGACGCAACATCCCGCGAGTGTCACGACCGTAACTTCCAGCCTCACTGCGAAAACAGGGCGTGTGGCAAACATGCTTAACGGGTAGCTCGGCCTCCGCGAGAATTTCACCCCGGTAAATGTTGGTCACCGGCACCTCAGCTGTAGGCACCAAGTAGAGTTCCTGCTCATGCTCCAATTTGAATTGATCCTGAGCGAACTTAGGCAACTGACCTGTGCCTCGGAAGCTGTCAGCATTGGCTATGTACGGTACATAAACCTCGTTGTAGCCATGCGTTTGGGTATGTTTGTGCAACATAAACTGAATCAACGCGCGGTGCAGACGAGCAACCTGGCCGTGCATCACCACAAAACGTGACCCCGTTACTTTGGCTGCTGTTTCAAAGTCCAGGCCTGAATCCGCCGTCAAATCCACATGATCAAGCACATCAAAATCAAAAACTCGCGGTGTTCCCCAAACAGCCAGCTGCTGATTATCCGAATCGTCCTGACCCAGAGGCACTGATTCATGAGGCAGGTTAGGTATGCCCATAACCAACGCCTGCAAATCGTCCTGAACCTGTGCAAATTCTTTCTTAGTGGTGTCCAGGCGCTCACCCAGATCACCCACCGCTGCCAACAAGGGTTGAATGTCCTCACCTTGGGCTTTGGCTTGACCGATACTTTTGGACTTGGTGTTGCGCTCGTTCTGCAATTGCTCGGTTTGCGCCTGCAGTGTCTTGCGCCGCTCTTCTAAATGCGTAAAAGCAGCCACGTCGAATTGGTAATTTTTCACTTTAAGTGCGTCTGCAACGCGCTGCGGGTCTGCCCGCAATACTTTCATATCTAACATTCGAGTCCCTTAAACAGCGGTCACATTAGCGAAATACTGGCCTACCTTGAGGCCCACCCAAGCGCTTAAAACACATAAATTCACAGCGAACAAAACATACAATGCCGCTAAGCCCGCGCGGCCATTTTGCATCATCAAAACAGTTTCTAGGGAAAAAGTGGAAAATGTCGTAAAGCCACCCAACAAGCCGACCATCAGCAGGCCACTACCCCAAGTGGTAAACCAGGCAGGTTGGTGCGCCGCACTGGCACCATAGCCGTGCATGCCTCCCCAGAGGATACCAATGGCAAAACTACCGAGGACATTTATCAACAGGGTCGACCACGGATAGGACTGACCCGCAAACAATATACTCATGCCATATCGGAGCGATGCGCCCAGCGCACCACCTAAAGCCACCCACAACCAGGTCACTTAGGCTTCTCTGCTGGCGTCTTTGCGTCCCTCTTGGGCTGAGCCTTCCCCGCAGGCGTGCGACGCTGCTCCGAAGACTGTGCGTCTAACGCCCGCAACCTTACCAAGCGAGCGCGGATTTTAGACTCGAGCCCTGCTTCTACGGGCTGATAGAAGGTAACCGGTTGCATCTCCTCTGGAAAATAATCTTCCCCCGCGGCATATCGTTCTGGTAGTTGCGCATCAGTAGCTGGGTGAGTTTCGTTATGCGCGTGGCGGTATTCCGACCCATAACCCAGATCCTTCATTAGCGACGTAGGAGCATTGCGCAAATGCATCGGTACCGGTAACGACCCGCCTCGCGTTACAGCAGCCTGCGCCGCCTTAAACGCCTGATAGACCGCATCACTTTTGGGAACGCTGCTGAGATAGAGGGTGGCCTGAGCAAGCGCCAACTCGCCCTCTGGTGACCCAAGTCGCTCGTAAGTTTGCAAAGCAGCGATGCAGTGCGCCACCGCGCGAGGTTCTGCATTACCAATATCTTCACTCGCCATGCGTAACAGCCGACGACCTAGATAAAGGGGGTCTGCGCCACCGTCTAGCATCCGACATAACCAGTACAACGCGGCGTCAGGCGAACTGCCACGAACCGCTTTATGGAGCGCAGATATTTGTTCGTAAAAGGCATCACCATGATGATCGAAGCGTCGCGCAGCACTGCCTAAAGCCTGTTCGATAACCGCGGCCGTCACCTCGCCTTCAGTAAGCTGCACAGCTGTTTCTAAAATGTTTAGCACACGCCTGCCATCGCCATCCGCGTGCCGCGCTAGTAGTTGTCGAGCTTTTGGCACCACAGACCGCCCAAGCTTTGCCTCACCACGTCTGCAGATGGCTTCTAAATCCGCTTCGGTTAACGCCTCTAGCACATATATTCTGGCGCGTGACAGCAGAGCCGCGTTGACTTCAAAAGATGGATTTTCAGTAGTCGCGCCGATTAAGGTAAAAGTGCCGCGCTCAACATGCGGCAAAAAAGCGTCTTGTTGGGATTTGTTAAAACGATGTACCTCGTCCACAAACAACACTGTCCGAGTACCAGTTTGAAGATAATGCTCCGCTGCTTTTACTTCCTCGCGGACCTCCTTAATCCCCGCCAGCACGGCTGACAAACTGACAAACCGACAATCCGTCGCCTCGGCCAACAACCGCGCCAAGGTGGTCTTGCCGCACCCTGGCGGCCCCCACAAAATCATTGAATGAATCGTGTCAGCATCAGCCATCAGTGTTAACGGCTTGTCGGCACCTAATATATGCGTCTGACCTACAAAATCAGCCAAGCTGGAAGGCCGCAACTGTTCTGCCAATGGCCGCGTATCAATTCCCGATCGCCCTCTCACCCCCGGCTCATCCGCGAACAACATCGGTTCCCTCAGGCAAGCTCAGACGAAAAGCTTCTGTATCATCTTTGTTCATTTCGCGCACATCATTGAGCGTTATCAGCGTACGTTGGCCTGCGTGATCGATGATCTGCAACCGAGTTAAGGTCCGCTCTAAAAAAGTCAGCTCGATTCGCTTAAACAATGCCGCTGCCTGCATCGGCTCGATAGCAAACTGCAAGCGCGACTTGGCAGGCAAAGCGGTCGCGGTAGTTGTCTCTCCCATCACGACCAAATAATCACTAAGCACGTCTGCTGCGGGGCGGGTCAGCAACAAAAACGGGGATGCTTCCACGTCAGGATCTATATCGCGTTCGATAACCTGCTCCAGGTCCGGATCGTAAACACGAAGCTGCGTCGCACTCGCAATAGAAATCTGCGCAAACGGCTGCATTATCTCCCAACGGATATGGGGACGCCGCATCAGCACACGGCCAGAGCTTTGCTCAAGCAGACCGCCATACACGTCGTAAATGGCTTGCTGGAAAGAGGCGTCGATGTTGTCTGCTGTCCGCAGCAGGTCGACCAAAAGCTGGCCCGCTTGCTGAGACTTGACAACTGCGCTCGCGGTCTCATCAGGCGGCGTGGTACGCGCCTGCAAAGCAGTACTTATCGTGCTGCCCGATGCGATAAAAAATAACGCGCTAATCGCGCTTAGGAACAATGATTTCACGGCTTCCATTCGTATTCATTGGAGTCACAACACCCGCAGCCTCCATCGCTTCGATCAGGCGTGCCGCTCTATTGTAGCCGATGCGCAGCTTGCGCTGGACCGCGGAGATTGAAGCACGTCGGCTCTCTAACACAAAGCTAACCGCCTCATCATATAGCTCATCCTCTTGTTCACTATCTTGGCCGCTCTCAACTGGCATAAACGCGTCGGCATCACTGCCCCCAGTTACGATTTCTTCCAGATAGTCCGGGGCACCGCGGCGGCGCCAGTCTTCTACTATTCGAGCTACTTCTTCGTCGGAGACAAACGCACCATGCACCCGCTGCGGGAGCGCTGTGCCCGGGGGTAGGTACAACATATCACCATGTCCTAAAAGCTGTTCTGCACCACCTTGATCCAGAATGGTTCGAGAATCGACACGGGACGAGACCTGGTAGCTCATTCGGGCCGGTATATTGGCTTTGATCAAACCGGTGATGACATCCACTGACGGGCGTTGTGTGGCTAATATCAAGTGAATGCCAGCGGCTCTGGCCTTTTGCGCAATGCGCGCAATAAGCTGTTCTACCTTTTTGCCAACGATCATCATCATGTCAGCAAATTCGTCGATCACAACGACAATAGCCGGCAATGTCTTCAGCTCGGGCGCAGCCTCGCCCTCGACATTCCACAGCGGATCCAGAAGCGGCTCCCCTTTCGCGATTGCCTCTGTTACCTGACGATTAAACCCGGCTAAATTACGCACACCTTGAGCAGCCATCAGGCGATAACGGCGCTCCATTTCAGCCACACACCAATTCAAGGCGTGCGCCGCCTCTTTCATATCTGTGACGACCGGCGTCAGTAAATGCGGAATCCCCTCATAAACAGAAAGCTCCAACATTTTAGGATCAACAAGGATCAGCCGGACTTCATCTGGCGTTGACTTAAATAGCAAACTTAAAAGCATTGCGTTAACGCCTACGGATTTACCCGAGCCGGTTGTTCCTGCAACCAGCAAATGTGGCATTCGCGCAACATCCGCCACAACCGATTCGCCGCCGATATCTTTTCCTAACGCGAGCGTTAAACGCGAAGGCGATTCCTGGAAGACGTTTGAGTCAATCACCTCTTTGAGCTGTACGACCGCGCGGGATTCGTTCGGGATTTCGATACCAACAACCGACTTGCCGGGTATCACCTCAACAATTCGCACACTAATCACCGCCAACGAGCGCGCCAGATCCTTCGCCAAAGCCGTAATTTTCTGCACCTTGGTGCCCGCAGAAGGTTGCACTTCAAACCGTGTAACCACAGGCCCAGGCATCACCGAAACGACTTCAGCCTCAACCCCAAAATCCGCCAATTTCAGTTCCAGCAATCTGGAGAGCGCTTCCAAAGAATCGGCAGAGTAACCCTTGTCTGTGCCAGGTTGCTCATGATCGAGCAAATCGATATCCGGCAATTCCTGCAGCCCCTGCGGTTCAAACAGGCGTTTTTGTTGGCTACGGCGTATCGCTTTCTCTGGCTTGGCAGCCCTGACGATTTCTACCTTGCTGCCGCGACCCTCGCCGCCCTCTTCGAAGCCACCAATATGTTGCATGCGCTCGGCGCGTTTTTGTTTTCGAGACTCGGTTTGCTCCTGAAGCTGGCGACGCACCGAACGACGGTCACGCCATCGATCAAAATTGCTGCGGATGAATTGCGCGGTGATCTGTGTACCGCGCGTTAACCCGCGCCCAATCATCTCGGCTATATCGAGCCATGAAAATCCAACTGCTGCCTGAAATCCGAGCAAAACACCAGCCAATGCCACCACTGAGAGGCCGATCCATCCCAGTAAATTACTACCTGGCGTCGCCAGCCACATGCCCACTATACCGCCGGGGCCAGCAGGCAAGGTCAGGACGGGATCGCTGTGCAAAGAAAGTAAAACGCAGAGGCCAAGCAAGACGCTGAGCCAACCACTACCTCTGATCAGAAGCCACAGCGGCTGTTTATCGCCGGTCTTGGTCCGCAGCGCACTGAAGCCAGCATGGACTATCCAAAATGGAAGGAGATAGGCTGCCAAGCCTAACGAAAACAGAAACACGTCAGCGAGGTAAGCACCGAACAGACCCATCCAGTTGTCGACGACATCGCGATCAGAAACCTGCGTAAACGCGCTGTCCATCGGCGAGTAAGATATGAAACATAGAAGCAGAAAGACCGCCAAGGTGCCGAGCAGAACCAAAAGCATTTCTTTCAACGGTAAGCTGCGATGTTCGGCGGATGTTGACAAAAATTCCGGGCTCTTGGGCAGGTGCCGGAATCTTACTGGTTAGACCGCTCACGCACAAACTCCGCTGTTGGCCACCATTCTGGGCTTCGGTTAAACTTTGGCAACTGCCGTAACCAGCTAACGATTAATCATGATGCGCAAGGACAAACTAAAAGTTCTCGAGGAAGTGTGGGATGACGCCCGCGTCGGCGAATTTCTAGATAAGGCACCACTAGGCGACGAAAATCTTTCCTACAGCAGATTGTTATACGCCTACCGCAGTATGCGAGCCGAAGATTTTGCGCGATTTGTCCCGCGGTTTATCGCATCTGGGGGCGATATAAACGCAACCAATCTAGCAGGACAAACGCTTCTCGAGGTCATCGAGGCGCATACAAAGTCCGCACCATTTCGTGAAATCTTGAGCGCTTTCGATGCAGCCGGCTAACTATGCCTAACCCCGTCCTGCAGGCGCAACATTGCAGTCACGGCGCGACGGCGATAGCACGGCAGCCACGGCTACGCGGGGCAAGTTGCGAAGGACGGACGGCTCTGAACACTTCTGCATCATGATGAGCACTAATCAAGCCCCTTTCTTACTCTCTGAACAAATCGCTTTTCCGCATCCAAAGCATGCGCTTGCAGAACCCGATGGGTTGCTTGCGATCGGCGGCGCACTCACGCCAGATTGGCTGCTCACAGCATATGCTAACGGTATATTTCCGTGGTTTAACGACGACACAGATATCATTTGCTGGTGGAGTCCAGGCGAGCGAGGTGTGCTCCGCCCGGGAGGTATGCACGTTAGTCGCAGCCTAAGAAAACGCATACGCAATGCCGGTTTCGCGGTGACCTTTGACAAGGATTTTGCCGGGGTCATAGAGCACTGTCGCCTTACCCGCTTGCGCGCAACCGATTCCAATACCAATACAGCCACCGGGACCTGGATTACGCCGGCAATGCAACGGGCCTATAACGAACTACATTCGCTTGGGGTCGCGCATTCGGTTGAAGTATGGCAAGACTCGAAACTGGTTGGCGGGTTGTATGGCTTATCCCTCGGCAAGATGTTTTTTGGAGAATCTATGTTTGCTCTGCAACCTGACGCTTCCAAAATCGCCTTTTTTAATTTACAACAATGCCTGACGGACTGGTCCTTTACTCTAATTGACTGTCAAATGATGAATCCGCACTTGCAAAGTCTGGGCGTATCGCCGATGCCACGCGGTGAATTCTTGCAACTGCTGTATGCGAACCGCTCTGCACCAACGCTGAGAGGCTCCTGGCAAGCGAAGACCATGCAAGGCTGTACCGAAGCGGGAACAACACCTTATGCGTGATGATCAGCACAACTCCGGCAACGAAGTGGCGTTTTTTTTAACGCCCCCGCATCCGTGCTCGTATTTACACAAGGCGAACGCACAAACTTTATTTGTAGACCCGCGTCGCGTCATTACCTCAGACCTTTATCAAGGGCTGACAGATCAGGGGTTCAGACGCAGTGGTAGTCACCTTTATCGCCCGCGTTGCACAGACTGTCAGGCCTGTATTCCATTACGCATCCCTGTCGCAGACTTCATCCCTCGCCGACAACAAAAGCGGGTTGCGAAAAAAAATGCCGACTTGCGCCTCGAAGTCGAGGATGCGCGTTTTAGCCGGCGCCACTTTCATCTGTACGAACGCTATATCAGCGTACGCCACGCCGATGGGGATATGTTCCCCGCCTCTGAGGATCAATTTAGAGCGTTTCTGCTCAGCCCTTGGTCTAAGAGTATTTTTGTTTCTCTTTATGACCGTGACCGTTTACTCAGTGTAGCGGTAACGGATGTACAGAGTGCCGGCCTATCTGCCATTTACACTTTCTTCGAGCCGAGTGAAAAAGACCGAAGCCTCGGTACATTCAGCATCCTCACCCAAATCGCGTTATGCCGGCAGCTTGAGCTGCCTTATCTCTATTTGGGCTACTGGGTGAAGGACTGCCAAAAAATGAACTATAAAACCGGCTATCGCCCCACAGAAATGCTGATAAATGACCGATGGGTCACCCTGAACTAACAGCCGAGGAGCCCGGCCGCTTGCTTTACTTCTAATTAGCAACGCATTCCGGCAGAATGCCCGGCTTGCAAACGACGCGGTTACTAACCGCAAGAAAAATGAGGACGCATGGCGAAAGAAGAACAGATTGAGATGGATGGCACGGTGGTTGATACGCTACCGAATACGATGTTCAGAGTTGAACTCGACAATGGCCACATCGTCACTGCGCATATCTCGGGGAAGATGCGCAAAAATTATATTCGTATATTGACCGGGGATAAGGTCAAGGTAGAACTCACCCCTTACGACCTCAGCAAAGGTCGCATTACCTTCCGTATGTAAGGTCCCCGTACTGGATCTTGAAAAGGGCTTGCACAGCCTTTAGACCTGACGTGTTTGTAAAACGAAACAGCTGAGACACTTGAGAGTTAGCGTTGTTAAGGTGACGTTGAGCCCGACAGCGACTCTCACACAACCCCTGACTCGCGCAGTGAGCGTGATACGAATGCGGTTCCGACAAATGTGGTACGTTGGAACCGCTTTACTGAAGCTCAATGGAGCGGAACCCACGGCTCCACCCCAATAACAGTTCATGTCAAGAACAAATCAGGTCTACTAATGCCGAACAATGAGCGCGCTAACACCGACGTATCTGCTAGATAGCACGGAGACCGCCGAGTTAGCTCGCTTCAGCTGTTTCTTCAACGACCTCAACACACAGTTCTCCGTCGCTAACATGGACTCGCACAACACCACCACCTTGCGAAAGGTCTCCAAACAACAAATCTTCTGCGAGGGGACGTTTGATTTTTTCCTGGATGAGTCGCTGCATTGGCCGTGCGCCCATTTTTTCGTCATAACCTTCACGTGCCAGCCATTCGCGCGCTTCATCATCCACTTCAAGACTGACTTTTTTCTCGTCAAGCTGAGCCTGTAGCTCGGTCAGGAACTTATCGACCACAGTCTTAACCACTTGCATAGCCAACGGCGCAAACTGCACCATCGCATCTAACCGATTACGAAATTCTGGGGTAAACAAGCGTTTAATCGCTTCCATGCCGTCGGTGGAATTGTCTTGCTCGGCGAACCCGATAGAAGGACGACTCATTTCCTGAGCACCGGCATTGGTTGTCATGATTAGAACCACATTGCGGAAGTCAGCCTTGCGTCCATTGTTGTCCGTCAGGGTGCCGTGATCCATAACCTGCAATAGTAGATTAAACACCTCAGGATGAGCTTTTTCGATTTCGTCGAGCAAAACTACGCTGTGGGGGTGCTTAGTCACCGCCTCGGTGAGTAGCCCGCCCTGGTCAAAACCAACGTAGCCAGGAGGCGCGCCAATAAGCCTGGAGACCGTATGGCGTTCCATATATTCAGACATGTCATAACGCAGTAGTTCAACGCCCATCACTTGAGCTAGACGGCGGCATACCTCTGTCTTACCGACTCCGGTCGGACCAGCGAAGAGGAAGGAGCCAATTGGTTTGTCTCCAGTTTTCAGACCAGCACGAGACAATTTAATCGAGGTCGCAAGCTGTTCGATGGCCTCATCTTGACCAAATACAGCCATCTTAAGGTTCCCCTCAAGATCGCGTAAGGACGTCTTATCCGATGAGGTCACCTGACTGGAAGGTATTCGCGCTATTTTAGCGACCACCTGCTCCACATCAGCAACGCCTATGCTTTTCTTGCGTCGGCTGGCTGGCTGCAATTGCTGTGCTGCACCCGCTTCGTCTATCACATCAATCGCCTTATCTGGCAAAAAGCGATCATTGATGTATTTGGAAGCCAGTTCCGCCGCAGCGCGCAGTGCTTTGTTGGTGTAACGCAGGCTGTAATGTTCTTCGAACCTCGATTTCAGACCTTTCAGGATCTTATAGGTGTCTTCAACATCAGGTTCCGCCACATCGATCTTCTGGAAGCGTCGAGATAACGCCCGGTCTTTGTCAAAAATGCCTCGATACTCCTGATAGGTCGTCGAGCCCATGCAACGGATCTGCCCAGAAGTCAGCAGTGGCTTGAGTAAATTAGATGCATCCATCACGCCACCCGAGGCAGCTCCTGCACCGATAATCGTGTGTATTTCATCGATGAACAAAATTGCTTTGTCTTCTTGTTTCAGCTCCGCGAGGATTGCTTTGAAACGTTTTTCAAAATCACCCCGATACTTTGTACCTGCAACCAATGCACCAAGATCAAGCGAATAGATTTGGCTATCTGCGACGACTTCAGGAACCTGACCGTCGACAACACGCTTCGCCAAGCCCTCGGCAATTGCCGTTTTGCCGACCCCGGATTCCCCTACCAGCAATGGATTATTTTTACGCCGTCTACAGATGATTTGGATCACTCGCTCCAATTCATCGTCGCGTCCAACCAATGGATCAATGCGTCCAGCGCGGGCTTCGTCGTTTAGGTTGGTTGCATAAGAGGCTAACGCCTTAGGTGTCTGACCTGCTTCGCCCTCTGGGCTGTTATGGCTTTCAGTGTTTTCTTCTTCGGATGCATCGTCGCCTGTTTTACTGATCCCGTGGGAAATGTAGTTAACGACATCGATCCGGCTGACTTCTTCTTGCTTGAGTAGATAGACCGCTTGGCTTTCCTGCTCACTGAAGATGGCCACCAACACGTTCGCACCGGTGACTTCCTTTTTACCGGACGACTGTACGTGAAAGAGGGCTCGTGACACGACTCGCTGGAATCCTAGTGTCGTCTGTGTGGTTCGCTCATCTGACTCTGCAGCCAGGAGAGGTGTTGTTTCGTCGATGTACTTTTCAAGTGCTGAACGCAGCGACTCGACGTCGGCGCCAACTTTTTTTAGCACATTAACTGCTGTTGGATTGATGGTTAGCGCAAGCAATAGGTGCTCAACGGTAACGAACTCATGGCGCTTCGTGTTCGCTTCCTGCGCAACCGTATTTAAGGACTGTTCTAACTCTTTACTCAGCATACTTATTCACTCACGTGTTTGGAGCTAACATTGGGGCGCTAATCAGTCATTTCTACTGTCGACATCAGCGGATGATTATTTTCCTGGGCATATTGATTCACTTGTTCGGATTTTGTTTCCGCAACGTCGCGCGGATAGATACCTACAACCGCCGCGCCTTCAGTATGCACGACCAACATAATCTGGGTGGCTTTCTCGATGGTCATCGAAAAAAAGCTTTGCAGGATGTGCACGACAAATTCCATGGGGGTGTAGTCGTCGTTTAGCAAAATCACCTTATACATTGGTGGTCGCTTCAGCTCAGGCTTGCTTTCCGCGGTGGCGAGACCGCCCTCATCACCAACTTGGTCACGATCCGGCATGTCATCATCTCCAGCTTGCATCTGCAAAGCCAAGCGCTTGCTTTGTAGAAGACAGTATGGAGTCAAGAGGTTGTTCATAGTGTGAAATCTAATGTGATGTTTTTGAATTGATCGCAGCGCGGTGCAGTCACACGCTGAACTCAGAAATGGCTTCGGCTTGCGTTTAGATCATAACCTGATTTGCGATACAGAAAAATTAGGCTAGCACCTAAGTTGACCCGAGTTGCCCGCTTTGCACTTCGCTCGCGAC
>CENU01166913.1_pt1 | contig 12817 bp, 10 predicted proteins | sample 361331 | NCBI WGS metagenome assembly CENU01 (sample SAMEA2619766, study PRJEB7988) | marine metagenome | isolation source: saline water (ENVO:00002010), including
CCAAAAGAAAATGAACCTGACCTTCAAGAGATTCCAAAACAAATCACTAAGTCACTAAATATTATTCCAGTGGAGTGGATTGATGAGGTAATATCAGCTGCTCTTGTTGAAGAACCAACACCAAATTCAAAAAAAATTAAAACTCAAAAAACTAAATATACAAGAAAAACTTCAAACAAACAGCCTCACTAAAACCCTTTATTTCCTTGACTTTTAGAGCTAAAAAGCTTTTCATAGAGAAGTATTTACAATAATTTAATCAGAGGAGTATTTAAATATGAATAAATCAGATTTAGTTGATGCGGTTGCGAGCAGTGCAGATATGTCAAAAGCTCAAGCAAGTAATGCAGTTGATGCAGTCCTAGATGGTATCTCAGGTGCTTTAAGTAGTGGGGATTCAGTTGCACTAGTAGGTTTCGGAACATTCTCAGTAAGACATAGAGCTGCTAGAGAAGGAAGAAATCCTCAAACAGGTGCTTCAATGCATATATCAGCTTCAAATGTACCAGGATTTAAAGCTGGTAAAGCTTTAAAAGATTCAGTTAAAGCTGGAAACCCAGCATAATTTTTTTCTTTTTTAAAAAGGGTGCTTATGCACCCTTTTTTTATTCTATAATATTGCCACTATGATGGAATCTCTTAGAAACTTTCTTACTGGACCAAGACTTTTAATTGTTGTGCTTGTATGTGCACTTCCATTCGTTTTTTTGGGAACTTCCTCTCTTGGTTCTGTGTTTAACGGATCATTTGGAACTATAAATGGAGAGGATGTTTCAGAAATTGATATTCAACTTGCTTCAAATTCTGCAACACAAAGATTTAAAAGCATTTATGGTGAAGATTTTGATTTTGATATGCTTGATGATGATTTTAAAGCTGAGTCAATAAAACAAGAACTTATTGTTCAGAAAGTTCTTCAAGCTGGTGCAAGATCCATGGGATTTATAAATAAATCTTCGCAAGAAGATGTTATGAAAAGTATTGTTCAAAGTTCAATATTCCAAGTTGATGGAGTATTCAGTGAAGATGTTTATGCAGCACAAGTAAACTCAAATGGATATACAAAAGAAAGCTATATTGAAGTAATGACAAATTTGGCTGCTGCAGAACTATATAGATCTTCTTTTACAAGTCTTGATTTTGTTACTAAAAATGAATTGTTAGAACTAACAAATTTATTAGAAAAATCATCTGATATTAAATTCATTAAAATTAATTATGAAGATTTAAAAGAGCAGATTGTGAATACTGAAATTGAATTGTCTAATTACTACAGTGATAATGAGATAAAGTTTTACTCGGAAGAAGAAAAAAGTTTTGAATACATTATTTTAGATCAATCAGAATATAAAGATAATATACAAATTCCAGAAACATACCTTAGTGATGCATATGATAATTATGTAATTAGGTTCGATAATAGTGCTCAAATAAGAATTTCTCATATAATGGTTGAGAAAAATAATTACGATTCTCGCGATTCTGCTTATGAATCTATTACTAAAATTAATGATTTGCTTTTAAATGGAGATGACTTTGCAACCATTGCAATAAAGTTTAGTGAAGATATTGTCACTAGAGAAATTGGGGGAGATCTTGATTATTACGAGAAAGATGTTTTCCCAGAAGAGTTTGAAGAAGCTCTTGTAAATTTGAATCTAAATGACATTAGTCAAATTGTTGAATTGGATGAATCCTTTCATATTCTAAAAGTAACTGAGAAAAATATTCAGGAACCACTTTCGGAAGAAGAGATTAGGAAAGAATTAATTGATGAGTTGATTGAAACAGAATCATTTGCATTAATGCAAGATGACTATTCAAAAATAGAAAATATGATTCTTGATAACAATACTCTCAATGAAATTTCGGAAGATTTATCAAAGGTTGTCAGCAAATCAGATTTATATAATAGCTCTAATTATAATTTTGAGTTTAATAACTCTGAAATTAAAGATTATTTGTTCTCTTCAAATTCACTAATAAATAAACCTTATGCAATTGACCTGGGCGACAAAATTATAATATTGTCTATAAATCAAATAAATGAATCTTCTCTTCAACCATTTGAAAGTGTTAATGACTCTGTATCAGAATTTTTATCTGAATCAAAAGCATTAAATAAAATAAACTTACTTAGCGATGAAATTAGAGCAATATCAAGCGATGAAGAAAGAAATGAATTTATAAGTGCATATGATTATGTAATTGAGGACTCATTTATTGGTGTTAAAAGATACTCATCACTTTTACCTCGTGAAGTTTTAAATATTATTTTTAATTCCAAAAGCGGAATACAAATTTCTGCTGATTCACAAAATGGAGATAAGTATATTATTGACATAGAAAAGTTTAATATGCCTACTGAAGATGAAATAATTAATGTTGTGGAAGATTACACATCATTTGGAAAAGATGTTTTTACAACTAAAATGTCTCAAATAATTAATGATGAAGTCTTTCTTAACGCAAGAGTAAACTTAAATAACCTAATTTTTTAGAAAAGAAATAATATGAACAATAAACTTTTTTTGCCTTTATTTTTGATTTTTATTACAGGATGCTCAGAAAATATAAGTCCTGTAGATTCTGGATTAGAAAACCAAATTTATCATCATGGAAATGGATCTGAGCCACAAGGAATTGATCCTCATATTGTAACAGGAGTTCCAGAGCATCATATTTTAATTAGTCTTTGTGAAGGTCTTACAATTCCGAATCCAAATCCAAATCAATTGGATGGATATATTGCAGGAACAGCAGAATCTTGGACTATTAGCGAGGATGGAAAAGAATACATTTTTAAAATCAATAAACAAGCAAAATGGTCTAATGGAGATTCAGTAACAGCTGAAGACTTCGTTTGGTCATGGAAAAGAATACTCACTGCAAGTTTAGGATCACAATATCCAGACATGCTTTATTATCTTGAGGGCGCTTATGAATATCATAATGGCTTAATAAATGACTTTGACCTAGTAGGTGTTAAGTCATTAGATATGCATACATTGAAAGTGAATTTAAAGAATCCTACTCCATTTTTCTTAGGTTTATTAAGTCATTACAGCACATGGCCAGTTCACAAAGAAACTGTTTTGAAGTTTGGTGATATTGATGACAGAAATGGAGAATGGACGAGGCCTGGAAATTTTGTGTGCAATGGACCTTTTCAATTAAAAACATGGGAACTAAATAATAAAATTATCGTAGAAAAAAATCCTCACTATTATGATGCCAGCATTGTAAGGCTTAATGAGATTCACTATTATCCAGTATCAAATGTAATGACAGAAGATAGAATGTTCAGAGCTGGACAACTTCACTTAACAAGCTCACTACCTTCACAGAAATGTCCTAATTATATTGAAGAAAATCCTGATCTAAGAATAGATCCTTATATGGGAACATACTTTTATAGAATTAATACTGAGAATGAAGCTCTGAATGACGTTAGGGTTAGAAAAGCTCTATCTTATGCAATTGATAGAAAATTACTAGTTGATAAAGTTACAAAATGTGGTCAAATTCCTGCATATTCGTTCACACCCCCTGGGACAAATGGATATCAACCTAATACGGAAATACCCTTTGATCCAATTCTTGCCAAAAAACTTCTTGAAGAAGCCGGATATTCTGAAGAAAATCCATTTCCTAAGTTAGAAATTCTATTTAACACAAATGAAGATCATAGAAAACTTGCTCTAGCAGTTCAGCAAATGTGGCAAGTCAATCTAGGAATTGAAATAGAACTAGTCAACCAAGACTGGAAAGTATATTTAAATAGAGAAATGATTGGTGACTTCCAAATCTCAAGAGCAGGTTGGATAGGTGATTATGAAGATCCTAATACATTCCTGGATTTAATGAGGCCAAATCGTGGTAATAATAAAACTGGATGGGTTAATGATGAATATGATGCTCTTGTTGAAAAAGCTAATACTGTTAACGAACAAGATAAAAGATATAACTTACTTTATCAAGCAGAGGAAATTCTCATAGATAATATGCCAATTATTCCTTTATATACTTATGTAAGAGCATACCAACTTTCACCAGATGTAAAAGGGTTCAATCCACATATTTTAGATCATCATCATCCTAAATTTATTTATTTAGAAAGAGATTAATTTCGCATGCTAGCGATATTTTTTAAAAGAATACTGATTGCAATTCCAGTTTTATTTGCTGTAGCAAGTATTACTTTTTTTTTGATTAAGATAGCACCTGGTGGTCCTTTTGATGCAGATAGAGCTGTTTCTCCTCAAGTTCTTAAAAATTTAAACGAAGTTTATAATTTAGATGCATCCAATTGGGATCAATATGTTGATTATATGTCAGGAGTTTTAACAGGTGATCTTGGACCATCATTTAGATTTCCAGGAAGATCTGTTACAGAAATGATAGCAACTGGATTGCCAGTTACTTTTGAGTTGGCATTTTATGCTATTTTGATTGCTTTATTAATGGGAGTATTTTCAGGAGTACTTGCAGCCTTAAAAAGAAATACCCTTCTTGACTTTATTCCAATGGCAATTGCTATGATTGGGATATGTGTTCCAACATTTTTAATGGGACCTCTGCTTGTATTAATATTTGGAATTAATCTTGAAATTCTTCCAGTGTCAGGATGGGGACAGTTACCTGGAGATAAAATTCTTCCATCATTAACTTTGGGCTTTGCATATGCCGCATATATTGCACGACTTAGCAGGGGAGGTATGTTGGAAATTTTAAATCAGGATTTTATTAGAACTGCACGTGCAAAAGGGTTAACTGAGAGAATGGTTGTCATAAAGCATGCTATGCAGGGTGGTCTGATACCAGTCGTCTCTTTTTTAGGTCCTGCAATAGCAGGACTTTTAGCAGGCTCTTTTGTAGTTGAAACTATATTTCAAATTCCTGGATTGGGAAGATTTTATGTTGAAGCTGCTTTTAATAGAGACTATACGATGATTCTTGGAACGACGATATTTTTTTCAGCCATGATTGTATTTTTTAATTTATTATCAGATCTTGCTGCACTATGGTTAAATCCTAGGTCAAGAGATTCATCATGAATAATAATTCTCTTTGGTCTGACGCCTTTTATAGGCTATCAAGAAACAGGGCGGCAATATTTGGTGGCATTATACTTTTAATGTTGATTATTTTGGCTGTATTAGCACCCTTAATTGCTCCCTATTCTTATTCTTATCAAGACTTAAACCTTGGAGCGAGTCCGCCATCAGCTGAGCATTGGCTGGGTACAGATATATTAGGAAGAGATCTTCTAAGTAGAATTTTATATGGTGCTCGAATTTCTTTGCTCGTTGGATTTGTTGCAACTGGAGTTGCACTAATAATTGGAGTTTCTTGGGGGATTGTCGCTGGGTATCTTGGTGGACGAGTTGACTCAATAATGATGAGGATAGTTGATGTTTTATATGGATTACCTTTTATTATTTTTATAATCTTATTAATGGTAATTTTTGGAAGAAATTTATGGCTTCTTTTTGGAGCAATAGGAGCAGTGGAATGGCTCACTATGGCAAGAATAGTTAGAGGTCAGGTAATTGGTTTAAAAAATCAAGAATTTGTAATGGCTGCAAAGGCTATGGGTGTATCAAATTTTTCAATGTTTAGAAGACATTTGCTACCAAATATACTCGGACCAATTGCTGTATATGCTACTTTAACAATTCCTCAAGTAATGTTACTTGAAGGCTTTTTAAGTTTTCTTGGTTTAGGGATACAGCCACCAATGAGTAGCTGGGGCACTCTTATAAAAGATGGAGTCGAATCAATGGAAGAGTATAGTTGGCTCCTTGTATATCCAGGAATTACATTTACTATTACACTTTTTGCTCTTAACTTTTTTGGAGACGGTTTAAGGGACGCATTAGATCCTAAAACGTCTGATAATTAAAAAGCTCTAATAGCAATCTTTATGATTTGGCCTGGCATCAAGGTTGGCTGTTTAAAATTATTTATATCCTCAATACTTTTAATTGAAACGTCAAATAATTCAGATATTTTATATAAGTTATCACCCTGCTTAATTGAATAGAGTATTGTTCTTTTTTTTGATTCAATATTCCTATGGATATTTTTGTTTCCAATCGAAAGCTGTTGACCAAGTTGTAAATATTCATTTTCGTTAATAGAATTCATCTTAGCTAAGTCTCTTATTTCTATGTTATATTTTTTTGAAATGCTCCATAGAGTATCTCCTTCTGAAACAATATACATTTCATATGGAATAAAATTATTTGATTTAGTTTTTCCCAATGGTATTAATAATGTTTCATCAATAGATAAAAGATCACCTTCTAAATAATTAATATTTTTAATAACTTTAACTTCTGTATCATATTTTTTTGCTAACTCCCATAAGCTATCTCCTCTTTTAACAATATGCGATATCCAATTAATTTGATTAGAATCAATAAATGGATTATCGATGCTTTCAAATAAATAATATTTTTCAATTGGTATATAAAAAATACTTTTATCTTTTGGATCAGATGCCCACTTTGTATAACCCGCATTTAACTTATATAACAGCTCTGGCTTAATTTGAAGATAATCACTTAAAGATAGGACTTCAACTTGCCCTGGAATTACAATTTTTTTAACTATTGGCTCATATGGAATATATGGCATTTCGATTCCATATTTATCAGAGTTAAGAATTAACTCCCTTAAAGCAATATATTTTGGAACATAGTTTTTAGTTTGATTTGGTAAATCAAGTGACCAGAAATCTATTGCTTGTCCTTTCCTTTTATTTTGATTGATTTTTCTATCTAAAAGGGAGGGTCCTGCATTATAAGCAGCAAGCGTAAGATAAATATCTTGATTAAATCTTTCATATAGATACTTTAAATAACCTACTGCAGCTTCTGTAGATTTAAATGGATCATGCCTATCTTCGCTCCACCATGATTTATTTAACTTATAAAGTCTTCCAGTTCTTGGCATAAATTGCCAAAGCCCTACTGCTCCAGAAGATGATATTGAAAAAGGATCATAATTGCTCTCTATATATGGAATTAGAGATAGCTCTAAAGGTAGATTACTTTTCTCAAGCTCCATTATTACAAAATAAATAAAGTAATATGAATCATTTAGATATTCTTTAAAACTTTCAAGATCTTCAAGATGCATATTCATATATGACAAAACCTGCTCATTCAAAAGAACTTGTTCTTTGTTTGAATTATTTTCTTTTAAATACTGCCAAATTTCTTGATATGAAGTTTCGTATAATATTTCATTATTTTCTGAATCAATTTTTTTATTTTGGATATTTTTTATTTCACTTGTAGGATCAATCTGAACTTGCTGACAACCAGTAATAAAAATAGATAGCATTAGAACTATTAATAACTGTCTTTCCATTTTCTTATAGTAGTAAAAATTTCAAATTCATTATCCTTGCACGTAAATTTTTTCATGATATTTTTTTTAACATCTAAATTATTACATCTCATGAATGGATTTATATTTAATTCTTTATTGATAGTTGTTGGAAGAGAAGGCATACCAGATGCAAGTATATTTTCTATAGATTTATACTCATCTTTTAAGATTGCATTATCTGGATCCACCTCAAGGGCAAATTTTAAGTTTGAAAGGGTATATTCATGTCCACAATAAATTTTAGTGTTTTTAGGTAGCTCAGATAGTTTTTTTACAGAATCAAACATTTGTTGGTATGTTCCCTCAAAAACTCGACCACATCCTCCAGCAAAAAGAGTGTCTCCACAAAAAAGTAGTGGATCACCATTATTAAAAGCATAAAATGCAATATGGTCTAAAGTATGGCCTGGAACAAAAATTACATCAAAATCAATACCAATGATAGAAAACTTATCTGATCCATTAACTTTTTTATTTATGCTATCAATATTATTTATTGGTCCATAAACGTCACACTTTTTTCTATCTAATAAATCTTTTATTCCATTGGTGTGATCATAGTGATGATGTGTAATTAAAATACCTTTTAAATCAATTTGTTTTTTATCAATTGATTTTATAATATTTTCAGATTCTCCTGGGTCAACAACTATTGACCCTTCATTAGTTGAAATTAACCAAATATAATTATCATCATATGCTTTTATTGGTTCTACGTTTAACATAGAGAGATTCTAATTTAATTTTATGAAAACAGTAAATATTTATACAGATGGTGCTTGCAGAGGAAATCCAGGACTTGGTGGTTGGGGAGTAATAATTGAGTATGAAAATATTACAAAAGAATATTTTGGAGGTGAAAAAAATACAACTAATAATAAAATGGAACTTAAAGCTGCAATTGAGGGATTAAAGATTTTAAAAGAAGCTTGTAAGGTAAATATTACAACTGATTCTAAATATGTAATGGATGGAATTACATCATGGATAAATAATTGGAAAAAAAATAATTGGAAAAATGCATCTAAAAAAGATGTAAAAAACAAAGATTTATGGATTGAGTTAGATCATTATGTTTCTATGCATGAAGTAAAATGGAACTGGGTAAAAGGTCATTCAGGGCATGAAAAAAATGAAATTGCAGATGAACTTGCCAATAAAGGAATAGATAGTCTTTAATTATGTCAAAAAAATATATCGTATTGGATACTGAAACTACTGGACTTGAATACAAACAAGGCCACCGTGTTATTGAAATAGGCGCAGTTTTAATGAATGACCGAAAAAAATCTACAGATCATTTTCATAGTTATTTAAATCCATCAAGACTAATAGATGAGGAAGCTTCAAAAGTTCACGGTATTACAAATCAAGATCTTGAAGATAAGCCTGCTTTTGATGAGATAGCTGAGGAGTTTATAAATTTTATCGATGGTTCTACTTTAGTTATACATAATGCCCCATTCGATCTTGGATTCTTAAATAATGAACTTATGATGGCTTCAACAAGCTATCCCAAAATTGAAGAAATCTGCGATGTTGAAGATTCTCTTTTAATTGCAAGAGATAAATTTCCAGGTCAAAGGAATTCATTAGATGCTTTAGCGTCTAGATTTGAAATTTCTGGCTATGATAGAACTTTTCATGGTGCCTTATTAGATGCCAACATTCTTGCTGATGTTTATATGCAGCTTACTGGTGGGCAAAGTAAATTTGAATTTATTACAAATGGAAATGTTGTGTCTGAACAAGAAATAAAAACTGAAGAATTAATAATTGATCAAATCGATGACTTACCAACAATAAAAAGTTGTAAGAAAGATTCAGAAGCTCACAATGAAAGACTTTCTGAAATTGAAAAGAAATATTCTCTTAGGACTATTTGGAGAAAATTTTAATGGCAAAAGTGATTACAAGATTCGCTCCAAGCCCAACAGGAACTTTGCATATTGGAGGTGTGAGAACCGCATTATTTAATTATGTTTATGCAAAGCAAAATAATGGCCAGTTTTTAATAAGAATAGAAGATACTGACAGAGAACGTTCAACAAAAGAATTTGAAGAAAATATATTAAGTAATTTGAACTCGATAGGGCTTAAACCTGATCAGGAGCCAATTAATCAATCTGAAAGAAATAGTATTTATATTGCTGCCGCAGATAAGTTAATTGATTCTAAAAAAGCATATTGGTGCGATTGTTCACCTGAAACTCTTGAACAAATGCGAGCTGAACAAACTGCAGCTGGTAAAAAGCCTATGTATGATGGAAGAAGTAGAAACCTTGGACTAGAAAGATCTGAAAATACTGTTTTAAGACTTGCAACACCAAATGAAGGAGAAATTATTGTAAATGATCTAATAAGAGGTGAGATTAAATTTAATAATAATGAGCTTGATGACCTTATCCTTCTGAGAAGTAATGGCACTCCAACTTATCACCTTTGCAATGTTGTGGATGATTTTGAACAAAATGTTACAACTGTAATTAGAGGAGAAGACCATATAAGTAATACTCCAAGACAGATTCATATACAAAGTGCTTTAAATTATCCTGAGCTTCAATATGCTCATTTACCTTTAGTTCTTGGAACTGATAAAAAAAGGTTATCAAAAAGGCATGCTGCAACAAGCCTTGAAGAATATCGTGAAAAAGGTTACTTGGACTCTGCAATAATCAATACCTTAGCTAGATTAGGCTGGTCTAAAGGTAATAAAGAAGTTTTTTATCTGGAAGATCTAATCAAAGACTTTAATATTAAAGAAGTTCAAAAAGCTGGTGCAATTTTTGATATTACAAAACTAGACTGGTTAAACTCTCAACATCTTGCTAATTTATCTCTCAAAGATTTCAAAGACGGTTTAAAACCATTTCTCAATGAATTAAATATTAATATTGATGATCATGAAAATGCTGATCTTTTAATAAAATCGATGAGAACTGCTCAAAATACCTATTCTGAAATTGCTAACAGTTTGATTCCTTACTATAAAGAAATAGATGAATATGATGAAAAGGCAATAACTAAGTTTATTGAAAATAAATCAGATTTAGAAAATATTAAAAATATGTTAATAAGCATTAATGACTGGTCAGAGGAATCAATTGATAATGCTTTAAAAGATTATCAACAAGATAACGAATTATCAGTTCCAAAAGTCAATCAACCTATAAGAATTGCATTAACTGGGTCTATAAAATCTCCTTCACTAGGAACTACTTTAGTAATTTTTGGTAAAAACACGTCTATTGAGAGGATTAATGCACTACTGGATAAAATTTAAAAATAATTTTTTATTATTTTGTGTCTAAAAAATAGATACAAAAGTAGACATTTTGAGCATCAAATGCCTATAATATCGCAAGTTAAACACTTTTCCGTGGGGGATACACATGAAAAATTTTAAATACTTGCTGTCAGTAATTCTATTAATGCCTTTTGCATTAATTGCACAAGATAGCTCTGATACAGATGTTGAAGAGGTTGTTGTAGTTGGTTCACAAATAAAAGGAGCCAAAATTACTGGAGTATTACCTGTTACTATAATTAGTGCTGAGGATGTAGATAATTTAGGTATTGATAGTGGTGATGAGCTACTTGAAAATATGGTAGAACAGGGCAACAACTACTTTAATGAGGCTGAAGAAACTTCTGGTGGTGTTAATGCTGCTAGGGGTGATGTCGGTGCATACAATTTAAGAAATATGGGTGTAGGTAATACGCTTGTGCTTCTTAACGGAAGAAGACTTGTCAATAATGCTGGATATCAAACAGAGCTTATTGGTGAAGACTTTTTACCAACAATGACTGTGAATTCACAAGCAGTACCAGTACTCAATTTAGATAGAGTTGAAGTCCTTAGAGATGGAGCTTCTGCTATTTACGGTGCTGATGCTGTTGCAGGTGTTGTAAACAATGTTTTAGATACAGATTTTGTTGGAATGGAAGTGAAATTTAGAACATCAGAGTTTGACAATTTTAATCCTGGTGCAGGAGATAGATTTAATTTTAAATGGGGTAAAGATTTTAATGGTGGCGCTTCAAATGTAACGGTTACATATGATTATTATGACAGAGATCGTCTACCAACATCGGAGGACCCTAAATGGAGTGCATGTAATCTGAAGGGAAGTAATTATGGCAGTCCAGATAATATGGATTTTGAAAATAATAATAATCTAAGAAATTGTTATACAACTGCTTATATTCAACTTGATAGAAGTGGTAGAGACTTTTTTACAGATAGTTCGGGTGAGACTCAAATACTTCCTCTATACGGAATTGATCCTATGACAGAACTTCCTGTTATTGGATGTGATGGGGGCTCTAATACAATTGTTACAGATTATGGAACATGTTTTCATCCAGATACATTGTCAGATGGACATGGCGCAAGGCTTAATCCTAACTTATATAGAGATGCTAGAGGTAAGCTAGAAAGACATAACCTATTTATATTTGTAAACCATGAAATGAAAAGTGGTAAAGAAATGTATGCTGAAATTGGAAGATATAGATCTGAATACGAAAAAAATAAAGAATCCGGTGGAATCTTCTCTGTTCAAAAACAATACATGAGAAATAACTATTGGGCTCAACAAATTGAAGATAAGACTGGACATGATATCAATAGAACTTGGTTGGTTGATAGTTGGCGTCCTCATAATGTTCAGAGACAAGTCAGTAACGAGAAAGAGACTTATAGATTTGTTTTAGGGTTTAGAGGTCAAACAGATTCTGGATGGGATTGGGATACTGGTTTAGTTGTAAGTAAGGCCACAATGGAAGATTTAACTGCTAATCGTATAGGTGCGCACGAATTATATGATGGCCTTAACGATAGTACTCCTGCAGCGATTAATCCATTTGCTGCAACAAATAATAATATTGAAAGAGCTTTAGTTGATGTTTATAGAAATGATACAAGTAAGTTAAGAATGTTTGACTTTAAACTATCGAAACCAGACGTGTTTTCAACAAAAGCCGGGGATGTTGCACTTCTTATCGGTGGTGAATATAGACACGAAGCTTATGCTGATGATAGAGATCCATTACTTGATGGGACAGTTCCATTTGCAAACTATCAAGGCTTGACACACCCGTTCGTTTCAGCCGTGATAGGTAGTAGCCCTTCAACAGATACTTTTGGTGAAAGAAATGTTGACTCATTATTTATGGAGATGCAGATTCCTATAACAGATACTATTAATGCTCAAGCAGCTGTTAGATGGGAAGATATAGAAAATGTAGGTTCCACAACTGTAGGTAAGTTTGCAGTTGGTTGGGATGTTACAAATAGTGTTCGTGTTAGAGGTTCTGTATCTACATCAACAAGAGCACCAAATCTGATTCAAATTCATCAACAAGAAGTAACAAGAGTTGCTACTCGTGAAGATTTTGTTTACAAATATATTGG
>CENU01093392.1_pt1 | contig 12809 bp, 14 predicted proteins | sample 361331 | NCBI WGS metagenome assembly CENU01 (sample SAMEA2619766, study PRJEB7988) | marine metagenome | isolation source: saline water (ENVO:00002010), including
GGTCACGGAGGTGGTCACGGAGGTGGTCACGGAGGTGGTCACGGAGGCGGCGGTTCGAGCAAGGTCTCGAAAAAGACTATTGGAATCGTGGTTGGGGCACTTGCACTTGTAGGGGTAGGGGGGGGCTTAATTTACAGCAGGTTCAGTAAAAGCAGCCCCAAAAGCAGCCAGGTGGTCGCGGTACAAAGCAGCCCCAATAGCGGCCCCGGCTCATCTAGGTGAGGAATTAGGTGTCAGATCTTCTGGACGCGACATACTAAACCTCTTTTGAGTGCGGTATTTACCCGCAACGCAAAATTTTTAGAATCACATATATCAATATGATTCTGTCTGCTTTTTTTGCCTTGGCTATCTGGCAAACAAGAGTTTTGAAAACCCAATCTTGCATCTGCGTTTATGTACTATCGTATTTTAGTAACGGAATAGATGTCAGACCTATACTAGGTTGTGATACACACGGACAGTTGTCTCCGGAATGGTGCTATGTGAGGCAAACGTGCCTAGATTCGGTGGCGTCTGTTGCATATCCGGGGGCCCACTGGATAGAATGCCATCATCCTCCGGCTCCACCCCCTCAGCCACATGCATGTATCGACGACCCATTGTACGTTTCACAATGGCACCAACAGCGCATATCTTCCCCCGCAGCGTGGTCACTTGCACAGCCAAACACTCCTGGGTTCAACGTGACCGTAGTAGTGGTCGACGATGGAGTTCAGATCACCCATCCAGATTTGAGAGACAACATCGGTGCACCAAACTATGCATGGAATGCGACCGGGCATCGTACCCCCCACGTGAAAGTAACCTCTCCCCATGGAACCGCGTGTGCTGGAATCATAGCAGCAGTTGCGAACAATAAAAAAGGGGGGTGTGGCATCTCCTACGGAGCCACTTTGCTATCAGCCAATCTCTTGGGAGAGACCTTCCAAATCTACGACTCTGCGGAAGCAGACGTCATTGATACATACGCAAACATAGCAGATGTGTATTCGAACAGTTGGGGTCCACCCGACAACTTGGCTCCTGCATTCATGGGACCAGAGGCGTATTCGGCACTAGAACGTGTGCGAACCAACGGGAGAAATGGGAAGGGAGGTATCGTCGTGTTTGCGGCGGGAAATGGAGGTCCCAACGACAATGCAAATTTTGATCCCTACTGTTCTCATGAATATACAATTTGTGTAGGGTCCATAGGAGACGACGATCAAAAAACAGCATACTCGGAGCCAGGAGCATGCATACTGGTCGTAGCGCCCTCCGGAGGAGGGCTGAACTCAATAATTACCACAGATTTGATCAATGAGTTTGGCTATTCATACACAAACACGACATACGCGTTCAGTGGAACTTCCGCGTCGACGCCAATCGTGTCTGCAGTTGTAGCGCTGGTTCTGCAAGCGAATTCGTCACTCACTTGGAGGGATGTGCAAGGGGTTCTCGCACATTCTACACGACGAAACGACCCTCTCCACCCTGACTGGAGGCAGAATGGCGCGGGGTTATGGGTAAATGAGTGGTACGGCTTCGGTGCGATCGATGCCAAACTTGCCATTGAAACAGCAAAGACATGGCCGGGAATGCCGGAGATGACACAAATTTACCCGAATCCCGGAGCAGTGTATGGGACACCCCTTCCATGGAACGCAACCGTGTTTGTCGAGGAATCTCTGTCACTGGAGCGCGTGAGCTTGTTGTACGACGTAAGTCATTCATGGAAAGGATTCGTACGAGTACGCCTTCGTTCTCCCTCCAATACATGGTCTCTTATGACCTCTTACTTCAACGCACTCCCGGGTGCAAACCGAAACCTTTCCGATGCTAGGTCTGTGCCTACAGCGGCCTCTTCGACTTTGTTTAGAGAAGAGAACTCGCACGGAGAATGGTTGATTGTGATAGACATACTTCAGGGGTCCGAAATGGGTTCCATATTGAAGGTAAATATGTCAATGAACGGAGTGAACTGGTACAACTCCAACCTTTCAACGATACAAGGTTCACCCCCGTCAAATCACCCACCAAACTCATCCCATACAAGTCAACCTCCCTTACCGAGTTCACCGTCAATACAATCCACCGACTTCCCACCACCACCTATACCTCTACCCATCCCGTCGACAGCTCCCCTTGTCCCACCATCACCGCCCTCTCCCAGCACTCAGAGTATTCCCATCAAAAACATTGTACTCATCCTGTTGTGCATTTTAATTGTGGTGTCGTCGTGTGGTTCGCTGGTGTTGTGTATGGGCCAAAGGTATTCGCACCTGTTCAACTCGACGTGAGTAGGTTAAGACATCTCCGTAACATAGAATCGTTCTTACGACTACATTCTTGTGGTAAGGGTGGTGGTGTCATCAAGCCGATATGGAAACGACCCACAGCACTCAGTATATTTGCGACAACCTTTTTGCTGTAGCACGGTAATCCATTTATCTCAATTATTTTTTGCCCAGTGCGCACACCGGTCGCATACGCGATGCTATGTTCATGTACTTTTGTAACGTTAAGTTCTTGATCCAATGTAATCCCAAACGACTCGTTTTCGTCAACGCGTTGCAGTTCGACCGTATGAACCATGTGAGTGCCAGACGATACGATAACAGGTGGTGTACACCCCACTATGGTGTTACGGCAAATGCAGCAGTGACTGTCCTGCTTTAAAAGTGAATGAAGGCATCTTGCGCAAATTTGGTGCCCACATTTCAATGTTGCAAGTGGCACTTCATTCATGCAAACTGGACACTCGTTCTCCATGACCTTTTAGACTATGGACTGACAAAGTATGACGAAATACCAACGATATTTCAAAAAAAGTTTTATGGACGCGAAAAAAACATAGGAAAAAAAATAACACAGATTCCTAAAAATGGGAACACCACTGTTTCAAAGTGAAGGGGTCAATGTAGAGATAAGAAAAACAGAATATTGGGACGATGTAGATGTGATGTGGCTGGGAATTAGTACTTCACCCAATCTGGCCAGCATACAAAAACTCTCAACGGTATTCGAAATGTGGTTGAAGAACTCAGAACGCATGTTTATATTGTGGCCAGAAGACGTTCAGGAAAGTGAGCAACTCGCTCCTCCTGATTTACCTTCTTTGATACACATCGTCTCGAGACTTCTCGAACACAGGGAACTCATAAAAGAGCGTCTGGTATGTACGTGCATCCAGACAAAGGGGCTCGATGGTCTGCTCAAGATGGTAAAGGAGACGTTTTTGAGCATGTATACTCCCATAGCCCCCTTCGACCTAGTCGTCGGACCGAACGAAGCGGATCATTTTGTAAAGAAATGCATCAAAAAACGTAAGAAGATATGTACAGTAACATCAGTATAGCATATTACTATATGTGAGACGGACATCACGGCTGGATCGTGGAGAAGAACTTCGACGAACACATCTTTCCTTTACTTGAGATACGTAAGAAAGGTGATGGCATCCCAAGTAATACCTTTGACCCACTGTGTGTAAGAAATAGACTCTTGATTGTAAAGAGGGCCGATATAAGCTTTTATTTTTGAAGAAGCGGTAGTGGTCATCGGTTGTCTGACGTTCTTCAAAATGTTCGTCTTGGGAGTGGAAACTCGTTCTTCTACGTATCGAATTGTGGGAACCAGATGAGCGAATGGGTCCTCGTTTTCGTCTTCCACAAAAAGGGCCGACAGAACAATTGGTGTGAGGCCAGGATTGTTCCGCATCCTGGACCAGTAGTGGGCTTCCTCTTCCTCCCACGTCATGCAAGGATGTGTCGACATGGTTGTGTTTGGTCTCCTCGCCGATCTGGGAACGGAGAGACCAAACTGAGAGACGCCACTCGATGCAAGAGGGGAGACCAAACTGAGAGACGCCGCTCGATGCAAGAGGGGAGACCAAACATGAAGAACGACGGCATTCCCTTCCTTCCATGCGAGGACATGCTCCTGCTCACTATCGTTGCCGAGAAGGGGACCAATTGGACTCTCGTGAAGCACCTCTTCAACGACTCGAGTCCAACGCAACGAGAGATCTCGTCTCTCAGAAGTCGCTTCAAGAGACTGTCGACGAACCGTGAAAAGCAGTATTCGACTCGAACCTGCTCCTTGTGCTTTAAGCCAAGAACAGGTCACATTTGCACAGTGCAGCAGTTCACGCGTAAGAGAGCACTCAAGCGCGGATTGACCGCTTTCTCTTCCCACTCCGCCTTCGGAGTGAAATATCGTCTCAACGAGACGGCCGACTGGGCCCGGGAGCTCGGGATGTGGCCGTTTGACTAACTATCATGGTCCCTCGAATAAAACGTTGAGCTTTACCACTCATGGCGCGTTTGGAATCAAGTGTATGGTTTTAATGACGAACAAAGGTTGTAGAGAATGACAATTTTTTTGTGTGCATATACACAATACCGAACGTACGGACAATGACAACTGGCAACGTCGACGAACCTAAGAAGAAGAAGATGTCATTGAAATCGAAGGCGGGCATCGGGTTAGTGGTAGTACTTGTAGTTGCTGGCATAATCACCCTTATCGTTTCACTTCAGGAAAAACCTGTGAAAGTTACAACGGAGGAGCTGACTCTCATCGAACCCCCAGTCCAAGGAAAACACTCGTACAAGTACACTTTTACGAAAGGGGAAGAGACCAAAGTTCTGTACCGAAAATCGAGCACACCGAATATACCCGGTCTTTACATAGTCACATACAACGAGCACGACGCTATAATAGAAATACGAATCGTTGGGTAAGGACATTGTCAAATAATGACTTCATCTCTGCTTATGACTATTAAGGTATTCAGTCATCTTGAACGCGGCACTTTCTACATCGATATCCGTTTTAACTTCCTCTTTAAATTCCCTTTTATATGCCTTCCTCCATTGTTCATTATATGTTGAGTAGTTGTGGGCGTCGAAAATACCCATGAATCTATTATTTATGAAATAAGATAGTGCGTCTTTTCCAAGAGCATGAAACAGTGTTCTTCTGTAACGACTTTTCACTCTGTCGGTTCTTTCTGCTTCTGCTAGGGCATGGTATGGGCTGAGAACAATAAAGAAGACTTGCTTGTAAAGGTCCATAAGCACATCCTCGTTAGATAGCGAGGCAAAGTCCGAGGCTTCGTCTAACCCCAACTCGATTTCTAACTCGCCCAACTCGTCCAACTCGTAGAGGTCGATCTCTACCGACCCTTCTAACCCAGTCGATGCGGAAGCAGATCTGTACCTCTTCATTCGAGGCATGCGCCTTTGTCTACGGGAGTTGGAGTTTTTTTTATAACTTTTTCTGGATCGCCTTCTATGAGCTCTAGTGTATTTTCGTCGGCTACGCGGCATTTGTTCGGAGTATCTAAAAAAGTCGCCACGTATGATTTTCGAGAGCCATCAGATTAAACCCAATCATGTCCACTTCCTCGACAATGCCGATTTCTGTTGTGAAGCGCAGCGGTAAAAGGGAACTCGTGAGCTTCGACCAGATATTGGAGCGCGTGCAGTCTCAAAGTTCGGGGCTCAATGTGGACCCTGTAAGTGTGGCACAGACGGTGGTACAGGGCATTCGGGACGGCATCACAACCTCGGAGCTAGATAAGTTTACAGTCGAAACTGCCGCCGCCATGGCGGTGCAACATCCGGATTACTCGATTATGGCAGCGAGAGTGGCAGTCTCAGACCTGCACAAGAAGACATCACCAAGCATTCGCTGTGTCTTTGATCACATGGATCCACAGGTGAAAACATTTGCGGAAGATAATATCGACAGAATCGACCGTGAGTTGAAGTTTGAAAGAGACTTGGGATATACCATTTTCGGATTCAAGACTTTGGAGAGGTCCTACTTACTCAAGAACGATGTAGGTGATATCATCGAGCGTCCACAGATTCTGCTGATGCGCAACGCCCTAGGAATTCATTGTGGAGACATCGAAAAATCTATAGAAACTTACACCGAGACCTCGCTCAAGAAGTTTACACATGCAACACCCACCATGTTCAATGCGGGAACCAAAAATCCTAACATGGCGTCGTGCTTTCTTTTACCCGTGATGGACGACTCTATCGATGGAATCTTCGAAACTCTGAAACGGTGCGCTAAGATTTCCAAGTCGGCGGGAGGGATCGGTCTCTCCTTTACGAATGTTCGCGCAGGGGGATCGAAGATCGTCTCTACGGGCGGGAAAAGTGCAGGGTTGCTGCCATTTTTACGGACCTACGATGCAACTGCTCGTGCAGTGGACCAGGGAGGCGGCAAGCGCAAGGGAGCATTCGCCGTATACTTGGAGCCGTGGCACTTGGATATCTTCACATTTCTAGACCTCAAGAAACCACACGGAACGGACGAGCTTAGGGCGAGGGATTTGTTCTACGCGTTGTGGATTTGTGATTTGTTCATGCAAAGGGTCGAAGGGGGGAAGCGGTGGACGCTATTCTGTCCCAGGGACTGTCCAGATTTGGTGGATCTTTACGGCGAGGCGTTTGAAAAACGCTACATGGAGTACGAGGACGACAGCTCTCTGCGAAAACGCACAATCCTTGCAAGGGACCTTTGGAACGCCATCCTGGATGCTCAGATTGAGACGGGGACACCGTACATGTTGTACAAGGATGCGGCGAACCGCTGCTCCAACCAGAAGAATTTGGGGACCATTCGTTCGAGCAATTTGTGCACCGAGATCATGGAGGTTTCGACCGATAAAGAGGTTGCGGTGTGTAACCTCGCATCCATAGCACTTCCCAAATTCATAAGAGACGAGCAGTTTGACTTTCAGGAACTGTATCGCATCACGAGAATTGTGACCCGAAATCTCAATCGAGTCATAGACGGCAACTTGTACCCTCTGGAAGAGGCGAAAACGTCCAATCTCACTCACCGCCCGGTGGGAATCGGGGTGCAGGGACTCGCAGACTGTTTCATGCTTTTGGATATTCCATTTGACAGTCCGGAAGCGAGGGTTCTCAACCGCGATATATTTGAGACTATTTATTACGCGGCACTCACAGAATCCTGCGAACTGGCAAAGGAACTGGGGCCCTACGACAGTTATTTAGGCTCTCCTGCGTCGCAAGGAAAGTTGCAGTTCGATCTCTGGGAGGAGTGCGGAAAGGTAAAGGTGAGTGACCTCCTCATGCACTCTCGATGGGACTGGACTTCACTCAAGCAAAACATAGCCAAGAACGGCCTCCGCAACTCTCTTCTCGTGGCCCCGATGCCAACTGCATCGACGGCACAGATTATGGGCAACACGGAATGTTTCGAGCCGGTGACGAGCCTCGTCTATCTTCGGCGAGTCCTCGCGGGAGAGTTTCCCGTTCTCAACGCCCTCTTGGTGGCAAAGTTGGAAGAGCTCAATCTGTGGAGTGAAGAAATGCGGTTGGACATCATTGCCGCCAATGGGTCGATCCAAAAAATAAAGGCCATACCGAATGACGTCAAAAAGGTGTTCAAGACGGCATGGGAAATGTCGCAGCGTGCCATCATAGACCTCGCAGCCGACCGGGCCGTTTTTGTGGATCAGTCGCAATCCCTGAACCTGTTCATGGCTGATGCGACGAGGTCGAAACTGTCTTCCATGCACTTTTACGCATGGAAAAAAGGACTCAAGACTGGAATGTACTACCTGAGGAGTAAGCCCGCATCCAATGCGATTCAGGTCACGGTACCCGTCAAAGAAGAGGCGCCGTCGTGCTCGCGCAACGACCCTGATTGCGAATCCTGTTCTGCATAAAGTTACATGGAAGCGTAATCCTCCATTTTTAATTGTCTCATAGTATCAGATATTGATTCAACGCTTGAATGACCTATATCCCCGTCCAACCTTTTCGCTGCCGCCAAGTCTCCTTGGACGAGTGTTTCGTTTACAGCTTCTGCCTTTTCTACATCAATCAACACGAGAACCCTACTTGGGTTTCTCTGAAGGACATTGGCGATTGAGGACAAATCATTATGTGTGTACCCAATATTGTGTAACCTATTGACGACATCGACCAATGAGTTTGTTGGTTTGTCAATTCTGTCCAAACGTTCCATTTCAATCCAACCAATCTCTTCAGTATAGTTTTCACCGGCGAATTCAATGGAAACTTCCATTGTTCCATGATTGTAATAATTAGGACACGGATTTTCTTTTTTAGAGTAGTTTCTTTTGGCTGTCTGAAGTACTTCTACTTCGTTTTCAAAAGCCTGCCGTAAGTTTCTTGGCTGTCCCCTCCAAAACTTTGGATTCAATGGACAACTGGTCCAAAAAATCTTGTAAACAGAATCAGAAACCCTCATTTTAGTTGATGCATCAGGCGTTGTTGGACCAGATGGTTCTCCTTTATATAATGCATGTCCAAACGTTAGGGCCCCAAAACTGGTTGTGAGTCCGAATTCATCCAGTATCCAATATCTTCCTTCTTCTGAACCTAATCGTTTTATGTATTCTTCCGACAACATCATCTGTGCTTTACCTAGAACTAAACCCCCTTTTTTTGCCATATCATCATTTTCAGAAAGTCCAGGAGATATAAGATAAGGAGTGCTATTTGAAGGAGTTCTGAAATAAGGAGAACCAATAGGTCTTATTGTGGCCTCAGGGGAATGAAATGTGTATGAAGAAGATCCCGTCCTTCCTCCTTGGGGCGTACTGGATCGATACCTTGTCCTACTCCTACGCCTACTTCTCTTTCTACTTCTCTTTATACTCCGTTTTCGCCCGCTCCTCATTCTTCTTTTTGAGCACGACCGTAATATTTTGGCACGAGTTTTCGAGTCAAACTTGCACAGTGGATACTTCACCATATTACTGTTCTGTAACTAATTTTTTACTCAAAAATCAGATATATTGGCTCATCATCATGAGTCTATGTAACAATGTACAAACGGCCTAAAACATGCTGGGGAGTCTGTGCCTGGGTTGCATTCTTCTGCGCAGTGTTTGAACCGTTTCTGCTGCTCTTGGTGCCGGTTCTTCAGTTCCCCACTAACGTATTACTTGTGGCCATTGTCGCACATGTACTTGGGGACTTGATCTTACGGTTACAGTAGAGATGATACTTTGCGAAAATTGGAGTGAGCACTACAACATACCAGACCCAGAGGAACCGGAAGGATGAGGAACCTGTTATGAAGTCGACCACCTCGATGACGTACGACCTTTACAGACATGATACAGTGTAAAGAGGACTGCTAACAAAGAGCTGTAATCATAAGTAGAATCCAGCTGCTCTTTCACAAATAAGTTGTACCTACTGTGATGTATGTCGTGTATGGGTCGAGAGTCGCGAATATTCAAACGTTGTACACCTCGTTTTGTGACGCAAAACATGAAGTTGTAATCAGCTTCCACATCGTAACCGTGTTCTAGGACGACCGGGTGGTGTTTGAATTGTTTCGGTACTACATGGTGAACGTCAACTAACCCGTTCAATGACCACCGTTTACGCGCGTATCGTAAAACGCGCTTACTATAGCCTCTAGGAAGACTGGGATCGAATCTCATATTCTTTAAGAGTACCACACAAAAGTAATTTGGTTCTACATGGCAACCTTGCTTTTATGTGAGTGTCTCCTTTGTGATCGTCTGAGTTTTTGTGCACTCGCCGACAATGCAGCCTGTATTTTGTCAAACTCTTGTCTATTCACCTAACTTTCTTAGAAATACGTCTAGTGCTATCACATTCCACTCCAAACTTGTCACATAACGCTTGTCGTCGTGAAAACGCGTTGTCGTAATCCTTGTCTCCGTAATCTGCAATGATTTCTTCTCCGGGTGCAATGTCTCTCATTGCAACAGACCAATACTTGACCCCGAGATTACTTTTCGATAAAACGAGGCCGTTGTACTCTTCTCCTTGTTGCTTCACAGTTCCAAATCTGTGACAAGTTTTGTTAAAGTAAACGTTCCCCTTGTCCCTAGGTATCAGTCCAAACGCACCGTTAGATGCACTTCCGACGTATCTGACGCATGCAGAATCAACGCTGTACAGAAGGTATGGCCCTAGGGAATATTCATTGTCTCCGTATCTCTTGTTGACTTGTGCTTGTGTCAAAACTTCACCGCCGTATGGAGCTACGAGGTCGCCCTCTGAAAAACCATTAATTGCAAACATACCCAACGAACCCGGAAGCGCTTGCGATGGAGCTATCTTGATGCCTAGTAGCTGCCTTGTATGCTGCCAACAAAACGGAAGCCATATACACACCTCTCGACGGCATTGTTCACCGTTCGCCTTGGAGGCCATACATCTTTCACATCGGAGAGGACATGTGAATGTTTTGGGCTCGGATCCGCTAACGTTCGAATGACTATACTGGTACGGCATCTTGTTATAAGCTCACAAAAAGTAGGCTCGAATGTTATCACATGAGTTCCCATTATAAATCATGAGGGACAGACACACGGCCTTAAAACATATACCCCGATGTCGCAGAAGCCGTGTGTACAGAAGACGCCACTCCTAACATGTAAATTTCAAGCTACACACATTGTTTTGGCCTACTCCGCATCTTACGCGGAACTGGTCAGTAGACGTTTCGCGGGTCACGACATGCAATTGATCACACGCGATGGAAGCTCTTGAGCTCATGCACCGACACACCCTCGTAGCAAGGGTTACAATGTACCACCGTAAATATCACAGACGAGTGTGATTTAACGACAGCAGTGAGACGACCACCTTGTACAGCCCGGGAACAATACGTGCCCGTTTTTTGCGACGGTAAGGTGGAGGACGAATCTGTGCTCGTGACTTCCTTTTGACTGCGAACATGTCTACGTCACCACTGTCATTGTCCAGTTGATAGAAGACACCGTTGGGTGGTGTACAGGTTGAAGAAGGGAAAGTAGCACGCGTAAGAACCAAATTCATGGTATCGACGAGGTGTATGATTGCGAGACCGAATCTGACTGCGTCACATGGAATACAGCTCTGGGGGTCGGGTGGGTAATATGTTATTATGCTTTATCCCGACCAATCCTACTCCATCCACTGATACTCCCCATCTATCGGTCAAAGAATCATATTCTGATAAGGTTCCGTATTTCCCGTTGAATTCAGCCCTAGACAAACCTGTGAGTTTAACATGGTCACCGCGTTTATGTGTGATAAGCATTTTCAGGTCCTCTGGCCTATGTACTGTTTGGAGGCCGTATTGTTTGTACTCGTCCATGCCGGATACCCAACTCTTATAGGCTTCACTCCCATAAACGACTGCACTCAGTACTACCCCTCTCCGGTGATATTTATCCTTGTTCATGCTTGGTACTTTTGAAGATGGAACAAACACATAGGAGTCGTCAGGAGTAGGGTCAACGTAACTACCATCTATTGAAACTACAAAATGTACAATCGCCTTATAACCAACCGGGTTCTGTTTCTCAAATACTCTATACAGTTTAAATCCTCCAACTATTTCTCCTTTACCGTTTTGTTTAATGAATTTGTCTACGTTGACATTGCAATAGTTAGGACGGTAATTTTGCGGGTCATTCAATGGTGTTATTACTATGGGTGCAGGGTCGACATTTTTTGTAAAAGGATTTTTATTTCTGCGTCTATGTTCATATTTGTAAACGTGTGTTCTTGAAACGGTTGCAAAGACTGTGCTTCTGTTTCAATAGCTCTCCTCTCTTCTGGGGACATTTGTGTTAACATCAACTCAATTTCCCGCACTTGGTCTGCATAACTCGAACGGTATAAGACATCTCTCATTTTGTATATTGGTGAGTAAAATATTTTCATATGAGAAAGATGGGAAAGAAGTCGCGAGGCTCCCGAAAGAAGAAGAAGCTGAGAGCGTCTGAACTCGAACGTCGCCGCAAAATGGCGATCAAAGAGGCCGCTGCGAAAGAGGCGGCTGCACGCCAAGCCGCATATGAAGATCACAACAAGTGGCTTCAGTCGCTTTACAATCAAAGTGCGCGGACACGAAGTGCCCTAGTTCCCATGCCACCCCTTTTGAGACGGTCGGGGGCTGGGTCATCTTCACAGGTCACCTTCATAGGGAGGCCTTCGAGACGCAGATCGCGTTCGCACCGATGCAGATGAAAAAAAAATCAATAGAAAAGAATGTTTCTTGTGACCTTGGCTCTTATCACTTACAGGCCAGCAAATCTAATGCTCAAACACCGAGCATCAACCGAAGATGTTGTTAACAGTATAAATACCATTCACTCTAAAGTTTTAAAAACAAACACATATTACGTAAAACGAAACGAGCTTGTGGTAACTGACGCAGATGATATTGTCTTTGATGCGTTATCAGGTAGCAGGTTTGGTACAATCAAAACCAAACCTGCAAGTCTCGCTCTCAAAAAATGGACAAAGGACCAGTCTTGTTTTGAGCGTGCACTTTTAAGGGCACAAATGAGTGTCATAGTGTCACAAGCAATATACATCTCGTTACAGGTGGGTGCGTTTCTTCTTATTTTGAGGATTTACAATGATATCACTTAGAGAGATCAGAATGTTGTGGAAGGTGGACTCTTCTGGCAAGTAGAGAAGTGTTTGCATCTTATTACCTGAAACCATTTTCGTTGGTGGTTTTATTTTTTAGTCTTATATATTTTTTTCTACATGATCATACATGTATTTGTGGCAATAACCCGCGGCAACTCATCTTACAAGTCACCTTACGTGAACACGACGGATATGACCATCCCCAGGAGCTATTACGTGGATTCACGCAAACATAGTCTGCCCCAAATTCGAGTGCATCTCAGTGAAGGCGTGGTGGAGCGAGACGCAGGAAAATGCACCGGCGAATCGGTGGCATACCTACGCGGACTCATCAAGTATCGATCGCAACTGGCGAAAGACGATATCATTATTTTTCGTCATCATCACACAAAA
>CENU01155106.1_pt1 | contig 12797 bp, 17 predicted proteins | sample 361331 | NCBI WGS metagenome assembly CENU01 (sample SAMEA2619766, study PRJEB7988) | marine metagenome | isolation source: saline water (ENVO:00002010), including
CGAGCGCTCTAAGAAAGATAAATAATTAAACATTCCAGCTTATAGGTAAATCATATTTGCAATTACTGTAAGTCCAATCTAGATATATAAGAATTACCATTGAAAAAAACATAGGTCCACTTGTTAATAGATTCATGTAATCATATAGGTAATACATAAGAGCATAAAATGCTACAAATAGCAAAAGGAGCTTTAGTTTTACATTTAATCTTTTTTCTTTATTCATATAACGATTTTCCGGTGGATTAAATCGTTCATTATTTTTCATTTTTGGGCTTGTAAAGTTGCTATAAAGATATATGAATATTATGAATCCTAATAGGCCATTGACTATTACATTAAGATTATCGCCATCTTTATAATATTCTAGATTCCTTATTTCAAACATTACTATTCCACTCAATAGTGAATATAATAATAGGGTTCCATATCGCGGTGTAATGTAGTAAGTTCTGAAAAATACGTTAGAGTTTATTGATACTATTAAATAATAGGAAATAAGGACAAGATTAATAATTGTTAACATTTAATATAATATCACAGAACTTTTTTATATGTATATTTTATTATGGGTGTTCAGGGATTTCTTGTTGAAGCTTTTCAGTCAAACGTTGCTCCAGAAAATAAAGAAAAAATGAGCGTGTGGGTTCTCTTACTCGCTTTGTTAGTCCAGTTACTTCTCAATGCTCTCATCGGTCAGTGGCTTTGGAATAACAGCTTAGTCAAGCTTGTTCCCAATCTTAAGAAAGCTCGCTGGTGGGATACCATCGCTTTAGCTGTCTTGCTTATGATCGTATTACCTCAATAAATATTTTAAGTTATTTAAAGTTCTTCTACTCTTTTTTCTTATAGAATCATGACTATCATTGATGATTTTCTTGAATATCAAGAAAATTATACAAATAAATATGGTGAAAATACATGTGTATTGATGCAAATAGGTCACTTCTTCGAAGCCTATGGTGTCGATAATGAAAATGAGAAAACAAATTCTCAGAATCTATATAATCTCGCTAATGTAATGAATATCCAAATGACACGTAAAAATAAGAATATTCTTGAAAACTCGCGGTCAAATCCACTGATGATTGGAGTCAACTTGTATAGTATAGATAAATATATTCAGTTACTATTGAATAAGAACTATACTATTGTATTGATAGAACAAGTTACCGAACCACCTGAACCTGAAAGAAAAGTGACTCAAATATATAGCCCTGGAACATCTATAGGACATCTTAGTAAATCGGATTCCAATAAATGTGTAAGTGTTTATATAGAAACAATAGATAAATTGTCTTCTTCAAAAAAACAAATTAATATTGGGTTATCGTCAATTGATTTATCTACCGGTAAAAGTGAATGCTACGAAACATATAGTAAAATTGATGATGAAAATTATGCTTATGATGAAGTATTCAGATATATCCAAATGTGGAATCCTAAAGAAATCATAATCATACTAAACAAAGCTAATAAATCTAAAAAGGAATTAACATCATATTTGGAATTGAATAATAGAATAGTTCATTTTAAAGACTATGAACCACATTATGGTAATATTTCATATCAAACTTGTTTCTTTGAGAAAATATATGGTAAATCACATGGAATGTTAAATATTCACGAATATATGGATCTTGAAAGAAATGTATATAGCACATTGAGCTTCATATACTTACTAGAATTCAGCCATAATCACAATGAAAACATTCTTTATAAAATAGAGAAACCTAATATATTAGACAACGATTCTCATTTGATCCTGACAAATAATACACTGAATCAGCTCAACATTGTATCTAACAACTACATTAAAAATAATTATGTATTTGATAGTGTTTTGAGTGTAATTGATAAAACTAAAACATCAATTGGTAAACGATATATTAAGGACTTATTGATTAATCCTATTAATAATGTTTCAACATTGAATAAACGATATGATATTATAGAAACTCTACTTGATAAAGACTTTAATAGTGATATACAGAAAATATTGGCTCCTATTGTTGACATAGAAAGATTACATCGTAAAATTTCTCTAAAGATGATTCAGCCTGCCGATTTTGTTGGTCTTTTGATGTCTTACGAACAATTATGGATGTTGATAGATATATGTTGTAAGAATAAGATATTGAAAGATATAGTCCCCAATGAAAATGTAGTAACTAAGTTTAAAGAATATATAGACAATATTAATAATACTTTCAATTTTGATGTCCTGGGTAAATATCATCTTGATAAAATAACAAACAGTTTTTTCAAAAATGGCGTCTATCCTGAAATAGATATATTAAAGAATAAAATAGAAACAGATAAAGTTACTATGGAAAATATAGCATCTAAACTTTCATTTTATACGGACAATATTCCCAGAAGTGTAAAGCTAGAAGTAAATGAACGTGATGGATATTATTTGACTATTACTTCTAAACGTTTATTGATCCTTAAAAATAGACTGAAAAATCTAAATAAGACACCTATTAAGATAAATGAAGATTGCATTCTGAAAACTACGGATTTTGATTTCAAAAATATTAACAGAACATCATCGCGAGTTTCATGTAATAAATTGCGTATTTGCTCTCAAAATGTGCGGAAAAATGAATATGAAATAGGAATAATGGTTAGAGAAAAATACTTAGAATATCTGAGCTATTTGGATTCTAACTTCATAGAACACATAAAACCTTTAATACATTTTATAGGATTATTGGATACATATACATCAATTGGTAAAATATCAATGAATTATGGTTATAATCGACCGGTAATAGACAATCAAGAATATAGCTATATTGAAGCATCTGGATTACGTCATCCTATTATAGAAAGACTTCAAGAAAATAATATTTATGTCACTAATGATATTACACTAAACAAAGATCAAAGTGGAATATTGCTTTATGGAACTAATGCGTCTGGTAAAAGTAGTCTTATGAAAGCCCTTGGTTGTTCTATAATTTTAGCACAAGCTGGTTTTTTTGTTCCATGTAGTAAATTTAAATATAGTCCATATAAATATCTATTTAGTCGCATTAACAACAATGATAACCTCTTTAAAGGGGAATCTAGTTTTGCGGTGGAAATGAGTGAACTAAGAAATATTCTTAAAAGATGCAATAAACACAGTCTTATATTAGGGGATGAATTATGTGCTGGGACTGAAAGCATATCAGCATTAAGTATTTTTGCTGCTTCCGTTATGAAACTATCAAGAATTGATACTAATTTTGTATTTGCTACTCATCTTCACGAACTATCAAAAATGGAACGTATCAATTCATTAAGCAATATTTCTATGTATCATCTCAAAGTTATTTATGATGAAAATAACGGAGAATTAATATATGATAGGAAGTTAACACCAGGAAGCGGTAATTCTATATATGGTTTAGAAGTTTGTAAATCTATGGATATGGACGCTGAGTTCTTGGAAGAGGCCAATAGGATCCGACAAGAAATAATTGGTATAAAAGAGACCATTCTTGAATATAAACCTAGTAAGTATAATTCTAAAGTAATAGTGGATAAATGTGAATTATGTGGTTGTGATGCAGAAGATACACACCACATTAAATTTCAGTGTAGTTCTAATGAAAATGGAATTATTGATGGCTACATTCAAAAGGATAGTAAGAGTAATTTAGTCCCATTATGCAAAAAATGTCATGATAAAGTCCACGATAATCTAATAATTGTTGATGGATATAAAGATACATCGCAAGGTCCAAAATTAGAATATCAGGAAATAAAAGCATCAGAAAAAAAAATCAATAAAAAATTCTCACCAGAACAAGTAGAATTCATTAAAGATTTCATTGAGAAAAATACAAAAGTAAATAACAAAACAATATGCAGTTTGCTTGAATCCCAGCACAAAATTAAGATTTCATCGTCAACACTAGGTAAAATAAAAAAAGGCACTTATTGAAATGGAGCACACGATGCTTTCATGGTGAAGCCTTTGGGTTTTTTGCATTTGCTCGGTGGGAATCTTCTTGGCAAATCGAATTCTTTCCCATTTGACCTTCTACATTTTTTATGTTTTTTAACTGTTTTATTAGTCATTTTCTTACAATCAGGAACGCCGTTCTTCTTCTTCGGTTCTATAACAATCTTTACATTATATTCATCCAATATATGTTGGTCGATTTTCAATGCTTTCCCACCGACAATAACACTGGCTAAACGCGCAAACCCCCAAGACCAAGGATTTTGATTGGGACGCGAACCTGAGCTATAATATGCACCCATACCTTTATTAACTATTTTCTCAAGTGCTTCAACCGGAATACCCGTTAATTTAGATACACTCTTCAGATCTGTAATCTTAACACCATATTTTTTCTCAAACTTTTTAACATGTGGTGATGTAGAATTAATGAAAGAAGGCATATTTTTTCTTGTGTAATAGACTCCCTTTTTATATGAATTACGAGATTTTTTAAGTTCTGATAGTTGTTTTTTTGTATCTTTCTTAGATAATTTATCATAATATTTTTTAGGAACTACATTTTTAATTTTAGAAGCCATTAATATATTAAAATAAAAAATTAATAAATAGCATTAATACGGTTCATAATTTGCTTTCCACTAAGATTCGTATTTTCGCTCAAAATAGTAATTATTTGTTTTATTGTTTCATCATCAGGCCTTGTTATAGGAATAGCCTCAAATTCATAGATGCCTTCATTTCTGAAATTGAATAATGCCAGTGCATATTCCTCTCTATAATTTTCTGGAACTTTATATTTCGAACCTATATTTTCCAAAATACCATTAACATTACCATATAATTTTATATATTTCAATGCATTAATAGGTCCTAAATTTGGGATGCGATCGCAATAATCACAACCACACAATATACAGAAATCTATCCATTGATTAATATTTATATCCATCAATTCCAATATCTTATCCAAATCGTAATACATAACCCTATTTGACGTTATGAAGAAATTACGAAGAACCTTTGAACTACCGCTTGTTAGTAGATCCATATCATCAGACATTACTAAATCAACGACTCCTTGCTTGGCAAGTTTTCCACATATGAGATCGGCTTCACCCGGAGCCTGGATATATTGGACGTTCATTAACTCTAGAAGATTTTTAAGTTTAGTAATATATTCACTGGTAATATAGATGAGCTTCTTTTTCATCATTGATATTTTAAATTCCAAGGCCTTCTTTTCTTCTTCACTAGATAATTCTTCTTTCTGAGCTATCATAGATTCAATCAATGCTCTTGTTTCTTCCTTCTTTTCCTTCCTTATTTCTAAGGTTTTCATTTTTTCCTGAGGAGGAGCACCATCAAATATATAAATAGGAGTAAGTCCATTTTTACGCAATCGGAATATTTGTTGATAAAATCCTTCTAAATATCTATTATTTTTATAAAGGAATTTGTAAAAGTAAATTGATGTGTCTATGCATACAATTTTGCCTTTGAACTGATTAAGCTCCAACTCTTTAATAGCTTCAGAAACATTTGCTCTCAAATAGGGATTGAGGTCTTTTATACCCATTTTTGGTTATTATACATAAATTTTCTTTGTGTATTAATAATCAAATTTATATTTTTAAAAAATAAATCTAGAAATAGAATATAGGATGAAATATAAAAAAGAAGTAATTGGTGCTTTATCGCTATTAGCTCTTGATTTTATGTGGCTCAGATTTTACATGGCAGCTCAATACATGAAACTAGTTCCTAAAGTTCAAGGTTCTAAGTTAGTTACAAACATACCATATGCTATAGGAGCTTATTCATTAATGGTAGTTCTTATGGTTAATGTAGTATTGAAATATAATCTATCATATATAGATACATTCATATTCGGATTTTGTGTTTACGGAGTTTATGATTTAACATGTGGGGCTATATTTCAAAATTGGGATTTAAAATTGGCTATTTTGGATATGATTTGGGGAGGTATCGTATACACCATGGCTCATTATTTAGCCAAACAATGACATTCTTAATGAATTATTTGGAGGCTCAAGAGCTAGATTATTAACGGATAAATTATTTATATCGCTCATAGTCATTCTATTATTAATTTCATTAATCAATTCAGGTTGATTAAATAAATTCATTGGTATTATTTCATCTTCTGGATCTCCTAATATATTATATATATCATTATTATTATCTGACATTTGATAAAAGTAAATATATCTTTTATAATTATTTAATATAAATAGTTTCACAATGAAATATGATATAACAGATGTTTTTTCTCTAAATTTATATTTATTGTTTTTATTTGGTGATTGAAACTCTTCGAAGGTTTTATAATCAAAAAATTTTAATATTTGAGCTACTTTATTTATTGAATACATAATTTCTTGCTTTATCATTTGTTCGAACAAAAGTTCGGCATTTCTATCAAAACTTGGATTACCATCTTCTGGAATAACTGCATTTCTTTCTAATATCATCAAATAAGTATTATAAATTACAGCATTAAATTCTATAAATGCTTCATTTAGTAATAAATTATAATCAAAAGACACGTCTAATATTCTATTGTAATTAAAATTTTCATAATCTGGGTCACCATAACCGTAAGCATGTAAAAGTTCGTGAACTAAAACTTTCATCATTTCTTCATTTCTATATATAACTATTTTTTTAAAACCAGTGTTTCCATATGATGTTGAGACACCACTATTAATATTTTCTACATCCAAAGTGTCTCCTAATTCTAGTGGAAATTCCTTTTTAAAATCTGATGGATAAATATGTATTTCCAATTTTCCATTCCAATTTTCATGACTCAATGAATTTACTCTAAATATTATTTTTTCTATTAAACGATGATCTGGTTCTACCCTATCGTAGAAATACAAAACAGAATCAGAATTCTCTATAGGATACTCAAACTTTTCCAAATCATCTTCAACAGCATAAGATCTAATATTGTCTGGAGTAAATCTATTATCTAATAAGTAACCTAAACTATTCGGTTCATCAAGACGATTTAATCCTATCATATCTTGAAATTGATTGGGAACTCTTGATCTAGTATCCAATGTATACATTAATATTTACTTAGAAATTCCTTTTCCGTGTAATTCTAAATTTAAATATTTTTTAATGAGCCTCAATATTTTATTATCGGGAATAGCCTTGCCTGATTCGTATTCTTGGATAACGTTAGGTTTTACATTTATCTTAGTAGCAAGATCTTTTTGAGACATTCCTTTAGCAAGTCGAGCTTGTTGTATTTTCTTAGATAAACTTAGAGATACTTTTTCGTGAATAAAGTTTTCTGTTTCTTCATCTAATTTTCTATTTTTATGTGTCAAGTCTATATTTTGATTTTTAGATTTTGTTTCATAAGAATTAGTTTTTTTAGCATTTTTTTTAATTACCTTAGGATTTCTAAGAACAATTGTTGGGTCCATATTAATATATAATTAAAAATTTTTTTTAAATAAATTATTGATATATATTAATGATTGTTATTGTAACATTAGTAGTATTATTATTATTCACAAACTTTTTAGCATATGAAAATGATAATATGAGTAATACGAGATATTCAGAGAAATTAGCCCTAGAATTTGTAGCTATGTTATGTATAATATTCATATTTAACAAATTCACAGTCCTTAATTTATTGATAGCTTTATCAGTAATAGTTATTGTGTCATATGTTCTCGAAAACACTTTATATAAAACTTTCCAAAAGATAGTAAGAAAAGAAGGTTTTCAAATCAGAAATAGTCACACAAAACATAGTAATTCAAAAGCCTACTATAATCTAAATCATCTTTATCCAGATAAAACCCGGATAAAAAAAGAGCCTAATTTCAATGTGGTAGAACCTGAAAACACTATGGAGATTGAATTTGAAGATGAGCTTATTATAGAAGATAATAATAATGTTTACATTCCAGAAAAAATTAATACCAAACCAAATACAGAAAGTCCGCGCCCGACGGATACGGCAGATACGGCGGGTATTGAATCAGTAACTACTTCATCTGTCGTTCCAAGACAAACAAATTATGAAACTACTATATTAAAACAAGCACCTTTATCATCTTGGAGTAACTTCGTTATAAGTATGAGGAATTTTTTCTTCTAAATTATTATGTGGTTTTACAGTAAAATTGATACATTAGAAGTAACAAATATAGAATACATCGATCTAACAAATAGTGAAGTAATATATGGAGATTTAAAAATAAAATTTTTAGGCAATGCTAAACCAATTGAACCATTTGATTTATATGAAATATTCAATAAATCGGATGGTAATATAAGTATACATAAATCTTATTTCAACAAGAGTCATATTATATACATAGACGCCGAGCATAAAATACTTTGTGAACCTTCAAGCACTATAGAGTTTTATATAAATGGCGATTTAATAAAAACACTAAAGGTTGAATAATTTTTAATATTAATCATAATGAAATCATATTATTATCAAGATCTTTTGGAAGCCGGTGTGGATGAAGTAGCGCGGGGATGTTTAGCCGGTCCAGTAGTGACGGCTGCGGTTGTGTGGCCTAAAGATGAAGAAAAAGTAATACTAAAAGATTCTAAAAAATATTCTTACAGAAGAAGATTAATTTTAAAAGATTATATAGAAGAAAATGCGATTGATTTTAATGTGAATTTTCAAGAAGCATCAGTAATTGATGAAATAAATATTTTGAATGCCACTATGAAATCTATGCATGAATCTATTAGAGGTCTTAATTTGGAAGTAGACCACCTTATGATTGATGGCAACAAGTTTAATCATTACGTTAATAGTGATAATGAAATAGTCCCGCATACATGTTTCATTGAAGGTGACGCTCATTATGCGCCCATAGCATGTGCCAGCATTTTAGCAAAGGTGTATCACGATTTGTATATTGAAAAATATTGCGACGAACATCCCGAATATGATGTTTACGATTGGAGAAGCAATATGTGCTATGGCACCAAGACCCATTTGGAAGGTATAAAGTCGCATGGTATAACACCATTTCATAGGAAAACGTTCGGCATTTGCAAGAACTATTGATTTTTTTATATTTTTTATTTATAATGTGGTTTAATAAAGATCATTTGACTAAATTTGATCCGATATTTCAAAATAGTATTAGAGGCTATGTTCTACCTCATGCGGGAACCGCACATACAGGTCACATAATGAGTCATACTTTACGTTTTAGACCCGAATTTATAAATTTTGATAGAGTATTAATTTTATATTATCCCGTCCACAATTCCCCGAATGTTACACTTAAAAATGGGGATAAATATTATCACGAATATTACGTTCCATATAAAACATTGGAACATGTAATTAAGAAATTTTGGGGAGTTACCAAATCAATTACATTTGAAGGGATCAATATAACAAATCAATCAGTAAATAAAGGCGCAAAATTGAATAATACATTAGTTATTATAAGTGCTGATTTTTCACATCATCTTCCATTGGAAGATGCTTTACAATTAGAAAATAAAGCAGCACATGGATTACTTCATAAAGATTACTCTAATGCTGATTCAATAGAAGTAGTTGATAATATAAAAACGTTCAACTTTTTCAATCAATATAAAATGGATTATAAATTAGAATGGATAGGAAGAACCCGGAGTTCGGGAAAAAAAGGTGTTGGATATTTATCATTCTTAATCAAATTAAAAGATGAAGTTATTGAACCTGTGGATGGATACTTTGTAACTGTATATGATAAAGAAATGACTACTCGAGAATGTTTAGGAAAATGGTTTAATCAAAGTCAAGAGCCAGATAAAGAAGAACTTAATGCATTTATAAAAAACACGATTAAATTAGCAGGAACAACAAGCAGATTGACCAAAGGACAAAAACTAAATGTCCCTATTAAGCACTATACTATAACTTACTTATATGAAGATACAGATAATGAATATATAAGAGGATATCATGGTATAAAATATTCCAATGCATTTTATTTGCCAGATGTTATGTTGGAAAATACTTTTAATAATGGTGAATCCATAGAACCAAGACATACAGAATGGCCGAGTGACAATGAATTCAATTTAAAATATATAAAAAATAAACTAGTCGACAAATCTAAAAAACATGGTTCTAAGAGGTCTTATTTAACTGAAAAAAGATTATATAGTTCTAAATCTGAATATTACACTTTAAATTAAATATAAAAGTATTTAATATTAAATTATTATATGGACGCTTTAAAAATAAAGCTCATAATTCTTGGCGATTTTTGTGTAGGAAAATCTGCTATTATCAAAAGAAAATGTGAAAATGTTTATGATACACAATACACCACTACAATTGGTGTGGATTTTTTCAATTTCACAACAATTATAGATAATAAGAAAGTCAAAGTTTTCATATGGGATACAGCAGGTCAAGAAAAATTTAAAACTATAGTAAAATCATATTATAATGGCACAAATGGCGTATTATTAGTTTATGATATTACTAATAGAAAAAGCTTTAATAATCTGGATAAGTGGGCCAATGATCTAAAAGAAAGTGGATTCGAAGGAAAAATAATGATAATTGGTAATAAATGCGACGATGAACGTAACCGGGTTGTGGATAAATCTGAAGTTATTAATTATTGCATCAGAAATGATTATCAGTTCATGGAGTGCTCTTCTAAAGAAAATATAAATATAGATGATATTTTTAAAAGATTCACAGATACAGTTTATTATCATTTAGATTCTATAAATAAATATGATGCATATGATAGTTTTAAACTTGAAAAAAAGGCACAAAAGGCTTGTTGTGTTATTCTGTGAAATCCAGCATATTAATTATATAATATTCAAGATGAAATAGTTCTCTATAACTTTTTTTTATTTTAGTAAGGATGTCATTTGTAAAACTCACTAACTCTATTTTTTTGGATGTTTTTTCGTGAAAATGATTAAATATATATAAAATGAATTCTATTTTATTTATATTTGTAGAAGTAAGGTCATATAGCTCTTTTCTAATATTATCTATTTCAAATACTGATTTTTTCTCAATAAGTTTAACTATTTTTTTGAATCTTTGTTCTATAGGATCAATAAGATTATAATTCTTATTTTGTTTAATCAATTCTATCATTGAATATATTATATTCAAATTATAATTGTATTTAGTTAAAAGTTTATTCAGTTTTTCACTCGTCATAGATATATTTTCTTTTTTACATATTTTATTTATATGTTCCACCAAAATCTCTTTTTGACCCTTTAAATATGGTATCTTGACTAAAAAAAGAAAGCCAAATATGTATCTTGGTATATTGTTTATTGTGTCACATATCATTATAAACTTAATATTGTTATAGTATTTTTCAAAAATATTTTTTAGAGTATTGTATAGTTGTTGGCTCATATACTGAACGTTACGTAATACTACTAATTTGTATGATTTATTTATGACATTATAAGACTTACTAATTTCTTTTAAAAATTCGCATATTATATTATTATCATAGTTATAGTTGTCGTTAAAATATAGTTCAAAATGATAATTGCTTTTCACAATATCCAATTGTTTCAAAGTGCCATTTACTTTCACATCAAACAACAGATGTTTTTTATTGTATATATCATCTCCATATAAAGATTGTAAAATTAATTGTGAAATAGTGTATTTACCATTACCATTTCCACCATAAATCAATAGACTTTGAAATGATTCTATATTACTGATGTTTTTTAATTTCTCTAAAATATTTTTGTTTAGATGGGCGTCCTTAAAATTTTTAGGACAATATTTATGAGTTAATAACATCTTTTTATAGGTATATAAATAAATAGTTAAATAAGAATTTAATATGAGTATTTACAATAATCAAAAAATCAGATTTTCCCATACACAGTCGAATTACCATAAACTTTTAAATATTTTGCGTGAAGACCAGAATTTAACACTAGAACAAAACCACGCACTTATTAAAATTAACGAACACTTGGAAAGAATAGACTATCATATCCAAGAATACACAGAACAAAAAGAGACTGATCCTGAAGAAATGCAAAATATACGATTAAATAATATAGTCATTAATACATTTAAGCCTCTGATGTTGGGGCTTAGATTTTTTATGGATTAATTATATGAAGAATCTATTTCTTTACAAGGCAATAATATCTGCTTTTATAGCATCAATATTCATATATTTCAGAAAACTTGATTACTATAAGACTTTCCCAAGAAAAAAAATATGGGTCAGTGTAGTAGTATTTGTATGGAGTGTTGCTACATTGATGGAACCTTTTTTCCTACCTATTGGTTTAGTGATACTAAATCTTTTTGGTGAAAAACACGATTTCAACCAAGAAAATACCAGCAAAAATAGCCTTGATGCATAAGCTCTTTTACTTTATTTTTATCATTGTATACAGACATTAGTTGTTTTGAACGCATGAGTCTTAAGAAATACCCACAAAACATCAATACAACAAGTGACAATACAATTCTATTCATTCTTTTTGGTTTTAAGATTAAATACAACACACAACTATATAATATTGTGTGAACTATAATACTAACATACATCATTGGATTTAATAAAAGCTGTCTATATTCATAATCAGGATTTATTGATTGTTTAAACAAATTAGAAAACATTATAATAAAAAGAGATAATTATTTATAAAGGGCCAAATCCTAATCTATTGACACCCCTTTTAGCTCTTCTGGATCTGCGAACTGGTTTTTTGGGGGCAGACTTAGAATTGGACTTGGAGGCTGATCTTGAGGCTGATCTTGAGGCCGACTTGGAGGCGGACTTAGAAGCCGACTTGG
>CENU01063849.1_pt1 | contig 12793 bp, 14 predicted proteins | sample 361331 | NCBI WGS metagenome assembly CENU01 (sample SAMEA2619766, study PRJEB7988) | marine metagenome | isolation source: saline water (ENVO:00002010), including
AAAAATGTAGGAGTTTTAGTAACTGATCACAATGTAAGAGACACTCTAAGTATAGTTGAAAGAGCCTACATTATTCACAATGGTGAGATTATGAAATCAGGGACACCTAAAGAAGTCGCACAAGATAAAAATGTTAAACAAGTGTATTTAGGGTCGAAATTTAGATTTTAAAAATGAATACTACTCTTTTAAAAAAAAATATAAGTAATATAGTTTTGAGTAAATCAAATTCTGATATAAATTTTTTCACTACAAAAAAATCATTTTCAGATAAAAATTTTACCTCTTTGAATGATGTATTTTTAGAAATAGATAAAATTAGTGAACAAGAATATGGAATACAAAGTAAAGAACTAAATTTAACTTCAAAAAAGTATGATAAGAATAATTTGCTTCCCTTTGATAATGGTATTCTTTTAATGAATAGTTTTTTTTCTAAACTTAAAAAAAATTGTTTAATTTTTTTTAGATTAGAGAAACCTATTCCTTTAAATAATAATAAAACTACAGATATTATTTTTGCACTTTTAACTCCTAACAATTTTAAAACCTCTCATAAATTACAAATTTTAGCAAAACTAACTAGAATTTTACAAAGCCCTAATATCAGAAAAGAAATTAAAGGTGTAAAGAACCCAGAGGATGTGTTAGCCCTTTTACTATTAACATCATCATAAATCAATGAGGAAACAATATGAATAAAAATGACTTTAAAGTAGCTGATTTAAGTTTAGCAGAGTGGGGAAGAAAAGAAATTACATTGGCTGAAAAGGAAATGCCAGGACTCATATCTTTAAGAGAAGAGTATAAAGCTATTAAACCTTTAAAAGGGGCTAATATAATAGGATGTTTACATATGACTATACAGACAGCAGTCTTAATTGAAACACTTATATTACTTGGAGCCAATGTAAGGTGGTCTTCATGTAATATTTTTTCTACTCAAGACCATGCAGCTGCAGCTATTGCTAAAAAAAATATTCCTGTTTTTGCTTGGAAAGAAGAAACAGAGGAGGAGTTTTGGTGGTGTATAGAAAAAACAATTATTGCAGAGGGATGGAAGCCAAATCTTATTTTAGATGATGGTGGTGATCTAACAAAATTAATGCATGAAAAATTTCCCCATATGCTTGAATACATAAAAGGAATTAGTGAAGAGACAACTACAGGAGTCCATAGATTATATGAAATGCAAGAAAGCAAAGCTTTAAAAGTGCCTGCTATAAATGTCAATGACTCCGTTACTAAGTCTAAATTTGATAACTTATATGGTTGCAGAGAAAGTTTAGTTGACTCAATCAGAAGAGCAACTGATGTAATGTTATCTGGTAAAGTGGCATTAGTGGCCGGGTATGGTGATGTTGGAAAAGGTTCAGCAGCTAGTCTTAGAAGTGCTGGTGCTAGGGTTATGATAAGTGAAGTAGATCCTATTTGCGCATTGCAAGCCTCTATGGAAGGATTTGATGTTGTAAATATTGATGAGATTGCTAACATACCTGATATTTTTGTTACTGCAACAGGAAATATAGATATCATTACCCTTGAACATATGAGAAAAATGAAGGATCAAGCTATAGTATGTAATATAGGGCATTTTGATTCTGAAATTCAAATTAATCAACTAAATAATATGCAATGGGAAGAAATCAAACCACAAGTAGATCAGGTTACTTTTCCTGATGGAAAAAAAATTATTGTTTTAGCTAAAGGAAGATTAGTTAACTTAGGGTGTGCAACTGGACATCCTTCATTTGTTATGAGTGCTTCATTTACTAATCAAGTGTTAGCCCAAATAGAGCTTCATAAAAATTATAATCAATACTCTAATGAAGTTTATACTTTACCTAAACACCTGGATGAAAAAGTAGCAATGCTTCACCTAAATAAAGTAGGAGCAAAGTTAACAAAACTCTCTGACAATCAAGCAGAATATATAGGAGTCAATAAAAACGGGCCATTTAAAAATGAAAAATATAGGTATTAAATTTTTCGTAAAGAATGTTTATTAATAGTTTCAATATTCAGAAAGAAAATAAAACTAAAATTATAGCTGAAGAAATTTCTAAAATTTGTAAAAAAGGCGATGTTTTAGCTATATCAGGAAGCATGGGTGTTGGAAAGACTACTTTTATTAAGTATTTTATTAAAAAAATTTCAAAAGCTAAAAGTGTTCCAAGTCCGTCATATAATATAATATTACCTTATGAGTCTAAGATTTCTAACATTTTTCATATGGATGCATGGAGATTAAAAAATCATAATGAAGCCTTATCACTTGGAATTACTGAAATGTTTGATAATGCAATTTTTCTTATAGAATGGGCTGAAAAAATTAGGTTACTACTTCCTAATAATTGCTTAAGTCTAATAATAAAAAATATAGATAATAATAAATTTTTAAAAATAGTAGGGAATGAGGTATGGAGTAAAAGACTAAAAAATATAAAAAAATATGAAGAACATTAATTATTCAAAAAATATTAAAATTTTTTGTGACAGTAATAATATTGACTACAAATCACTAAAATCATTGAAAAATGATGCATCGAAAAGAAGGTATTATAGATTTATTACTAATCATAAAGCATTCTTATTAATGGATAGCTCTTTAGAAAAAGATTCTCTCAACAATTTTATCAAAATATCAAAATGGCTAAAACCAAATCATCTCTCTTCTCCTGAAATTTATATTAAAAATGAAAAGTTAGGTCTTTTAATAATAGAGGACTTTGGGAATAATAAGTACAGTATCCTATGTAAAAAAGAAAAAGAAAAAAAAATTTTTTATTATAGACAAGCAATCAAACTGCTTATTTTTTTGTCTAAAAAGAAAAAGCCTGGTTTTTTAAAAAACTATGACTACGGGATACTAAAAGATGAATTAGATTTATATATAAAGTGGGAATTAAATATAAAAAAAGATACAAAGGCTTTAAAAGATTGGAATAGGATATGGTATAATTTATTAAATAATATAAGTTATAAAAAAACAACTGTTGTGTTACGTGATTTTCACGTAGATAATATTTTTTATTTAAGAAACAGAAATAAATTAGAAAAAATTGGACTAATAGACTTTCAGGATAGTTTAATAGGTCATCCTGCCTACGACTTAGTATCATTACTTCAAGATGTTAGAGTATTTTTATCTATAAAAGATCAAAATAGTTTTTATGATTACTATAAAAAACATGCAAAAGTTAAGCAAAATGAATTTAAATATGCTTATTTAGTTTTAGGAACACAACGGCTATTTAAAATAATTGGAATTTTTAAAAAACTAGCAGCTAAACATGGGAAAATTGATTATTTAAGATATTTGCCTAGAACAAAAAAACTCATTAAATATAACCTAAAAAACCCTATATTTAATGAATTAAAAATGTGGTTAACAATAAATAGTAATAATGAATAAATTAGAAAGAAATAATAATATTAATACTATGATTTTATGTGCTGGAAGAGGAAAAAGAATGGGCTACAAGACTAATTATATTGCTAAACCATTAATAAAAATACAAAACCAACCCATTCTGCAAACAAATATAAGTTATTTATCCAGTATAGGTATAAAAAACTGTATAGTTAATAATAGTTATAAGTATTTGACTATACAAAAGTTTATCAAAAAATACTCTTACAAATATACCTCACCCAAAATGTACTCCTCTTTCGAAAAAGAAAGGCTTGAAACAGGAGGTGGTGTAAAAAAAGTACTCCCTTTGTTCAATAAAAATAAAATACTTATAATAAATGGTGACTCTTTATTATTAAGAAAAGTAAATTCATGTCCTGTCAAAAAGCTTTTTAAGAATTTTAATAGTAGTAAAATGAGTGTTCTTTTATTGCTAGCTCCTATTAATAAATCAATAGGCTATAATGGTGGAGGAGATTTTATAGTTAAATCAAATAGTATTGCTTCCAGCATTGAAAGAAAAAAAAATAATACTAGTTATAAAAATTTTGTATTTACTGGATGGCAAATAATAAATAAAGAAATATTTAATGGTGTTAAAAAAAATAACTTTTCTTTAAATTTACTTTATAATAAAGCACAGAATCAAAACAGTCTTTTTGCTATCACCCTAGACGGATACTTCTTGCACGTAAGTACCCCTAAATCTATTATACAAATAGAAAGGTTTTTGAAAGTAAATAAAAAGTATTTAAATGAAAAAAATTATATTTTATGACCTAGAAACTTCAGGACGATCAGCCTATTGGGATCAAATAATTCAAATAGCAGCTATTTGCACTGATGAAAACCTTAATGTTTTAGATGAAATTAACCTTATTGGTCAATTAAGTTCATTTTCCATTCCTGATCCCGAAGCGCTATTAGTAAATAAAATTCCTGTAGAAAGCATTTATAAGTCAAACTTTTCTAATTATAGCTTAATCTCAGAAATTTCTCATAAATTTTCTGAGTGGTCACCTGGTATATTTATTGGTTATAATTCTATAAAATTTGATGAGGAACTTATAAGAAATGCATTTTTTAAAAATCTTTTTGACCCTTACCTAACTGTAAAAAATAATAATACAAGAGTTGATTTGTTAGATATAACTAGAATAGCTAACTTCTTTTATCCAGATAAAATTAAAAGTTTATTAAATAAAAAAGGCTCAGCTATAATGAAGTTGGAAAGTATTGCTAATACAAACGGTATTAAAAATTTTACTGCACATGATGCTATGGGGGACACTTACGCTAGCCTAGAATTAGCAAAGTTAATAAAAAATAGAATTCCAGAATTATGGAGTAAAAGCATTTCGCAAAATAATAAAAATCAATTAGAAGAATCTATAGCCTCTAAGCCTTTTTGTTACTTAGAATCTTTTTTTGGAAAGACAAAACTTTTCTGCTTATCATTTGTAGACTTTCATCCAAGGTACAAGTGGGCTCTTTGTTTTGATCTATTTGAAGACCCAAAAAAGATTTTAGATATGGATAAGTCAGATATTTATGCTTTTTTAGAAAGCTCTCCAAAAAAAATTAGAAAAATAAGGCTAAATAAAAGTCCTATCTTACTAGATGTTGAAATGCGAAAAACCCTTGATGAATATAATATACTATCAGATGATATTTTATTAGAAAGACATAATTTCATATCAACTAACCAAGATTTTAAAGATAAAGTTCTATCCTGTTACAATGACATTATACTTGATGAAACACAATTAGATGTTTATGCTGAAGAAAGCATTTATAAAAAGTTTGTTTCTACTTCTGATACCTTTTTAATGGAAGAATTTCATAAAGCTGACTGGGAAAAAAAATTCATTATTTTGGAAAAGTTCAAAGATGAAAGACTAAAATATTTTGCAGAAATATTAATATTTGAAGAGAAACCAGACTTACTTGAAAGAAAAGACTTTTTAAAAATAAAAGAACACATAAAAAAAAGGATAATGAGTACAAATAAAGAAAAATGGTTAACTATTTATGATGCTTATAAAAAGATTGATGATTTAAGAGTAAAGTATGATAATAATAAAGAGAATTTATTTATTTTAGAAGATGTAAATAAATATATAGAAAATTTAGAAAAAAAATTTAACTCATAAGGAAAAAAAATGTCAATTTTGAATGTGGAAGACAAAAATTTTAAAGAAAAAGTATTAGAAGCAGACAAACCTGTTTTGTGTGATTTTTGGGCAGAATGGTGCGGTCCATGTAAACAAATTTCCCCTATATTATCAGAATTAGCCGAAGACTATAAGGAAAAAATATTAATAGCTAAAGTAAATATTGACGAAAACCCTGAAGTGCCATCCAACTATGGAGTTATGAGCATTCCAACTCTTATATTGTTTAAAAATGGTAAATTAGTATCTACACAAATAGGTCTATTGGAGAAAAACTCCTTGACTAAATGGATTGATGAGAACTTATAGTTCTTTAATTTCTGATAAGAAGTTTCCTACTAAGCCTATTGAGCCAGTAATAACTACCTTTTTTTTGTCGAATGTATTTTTATCTTTTTTAATAGCATTTAGTGCATCATAAATACTATTTGAAATAATTGACTGTATTTTCAATTGATCTGCTATAGCTTTTATCTTTTTGGGGTCATGACTATTGAAACTTTCTCCTTTTAATACAAACAAGACTTTTGGATTAGCTTTTTTAATTACTTTTAAAATACTGATATAGTCTTTTCTTATCCCCAAAGCTAAAATAATATAAAAATTTTTCATTTTTATACGTTTAATCCATTCTACAAGAACTGTAAAACCTAGTTTATTATGTGCTACATCGACCCAACATTCAAGATTACTATAACTAGGAAGGAAATTAGTGCTAACTTTTTCCAATCTACCCGGCCAATGCATTTTAGGAAATATTTTATATAAACTTTTATAGTCGATTTTTAATTTTTTTTCCTTTATACATGCCATTAAAGCACAAGATACATTTATATATTGATGCTTTCCAATCAAAGAAATTTTTTCCAGATTAATCTTTAAATCATCATGGTAAAAAATATTATTTTTAACTTTCCAGTCTTCGTTATATTGAAATAGCTTACTTTTCATTTCTTTAGATTTTTTCTTAATTATTCTTTTAGCGCTAATAGTTTGTTTGCTAGATATAACGCAGCTTTTTTTTTTAATAATTCCTACCTTCTCACTAGCTATAGATTTGATAGTACTACCTAAAAACTCTTTATGATCAATACCTATAGTAGATATTATTGAAACTAAATTATTATCTATAATATTTGTAGCATCATATTGTCCTCCTAAGCCTACCTCTAAAATAGTTAAATCTGCTAAATTTTGATAAAACATATAAAATGTTGCCGCAGTAACAATTTCGAAGAAGGTTATAGGTTGTTCATCATTTACCTCTTTTACATACTCTAAAACATCTAATAAATATTGATTAGAAACCTGTTTATTCTTAATGTGAATTCTTTCGTTAAAAGATATAAGGTGTGGTGATCTATAAATGTTAATAGTTTTTCCCTGATATTTTTGTAAATAGTATAATATTGTGGCTATAGAACCTTTGCCATTCGTTCCTGCTATATGAATGATATTTTTTATTTTTTTATGAGGGTTATTAAGTTTATTTAATAACTTTTTAATTCTTTCTAATGATAAATCCACATTACTAGGATGCAATAAAAAAAAAGACTTTAGTATATCCTCTATTTTTTTATTTTTATGAGTAATATACTTATAGCTTTGAAGCAATCTATCTTTTACCTACTAAATGCTTTAATAAATTATATAATTTATTCTTAAATTCATTTCTGTTTACTATTAAATCTATCATACCATGTTCTAACAAATATTCACTTTTTTGAAACCCTTCAGGTAATTCCTCATTAACTGTTTTTTTTATTACTCTGGGACCTGCAAAACCAATTAATGCACCAGGTTCCGCTATTAATATATCTCCTAACATTGTAAATGAAGCAGATACACCCCCTGTGACTGGGTTTGTAAATAAAACTATATATGGAAGCTTAGTTTCTTTAAATATCTCTATTGCAGCAACAGTACGTGGCATTTGCATTAAAGATAAAATACCTTCTTGCATCCTTGCTCCTCCAGATGAAGCTATGATTAAAAGCGGACTTTTTAAGTCTCTAGCTAATTGGCTCGCTAGCACTATACCTTCTCCTACCTGCATGCCCATTGATCCACCCATAAAACTAAAATCCATCGCTGCAGTTACTAAATTAATATTATTTATTTTTCCATTTACTACTAATATAGCATCATTGTTAGAAGTTTTTTTTCTAGCTGTCTTTAACCTTTCAGTATATTTCATTTTATCTTTAAAGGACAAAGGGTCTTCTAGAACTTTAGGAATTTTTTTAATATCGTAAAGCCCGTCATCATAAATACTTATAAGTCTTTCATTAATGGGCATAGCTAAATGAGCATTACAGTTTGAGCACATATAAAATTTTTCCTGTAAATCTTTATGAAAGTTCATTTGACCACAGGAAGAACATTTTATCCAAAGATTTTCTTTTTTAAGTATTTTAGATTTTATTGCTTTTAATCTAGGCTTTACAAAGTTAGTTAACCAATTCATTTTTTTACTTATTTATAGCTTTAGAATATTTTTTTACTAAACTTATAATATTATTAAAAATGTTACTTTTATTTTCAATACCTTTTTCAATTTCTTTAATCAAATCGCTACCTATAACAACTCCCTCTGCATATCTAGAAATATCATAAGCTTTCTTAGGTGAATTAATTCCAAAACCAATAACAAATGGTATATTTATTACTTTTTTCAAAAACATATAATTTTTTTTAATATTTAGTATCTTATTAATTCTAGATCCAGTTACACCAGTTATTGATACATAATAAATAAACCCTGAAGACGATTTTAAAATATTATTCATTCTATCTGTTGTAGTTGTAGGTGAAGCCAGTCTAATCATATCTATTTCTGATACATCTAACTCTGAGGATAGTTCACTGCTTACTTCAGGGGGCAAGTCCACTATAAGTATTCCATCCACACCTGCAGCCTTTGCTTTGTTAATAAATTTTTTTAAACCCATTTGTAAAATAGGATTGTAATATCCCATTAAAACTATAGGAGTGATATTATTAGTACTTCTAAAACTTTCTACTAATTTTAAAGTTTTAATCATTGAGGCACCTGATTTTAAAGCTCTAATATAACTCCTCTGAATAATTGGCCCGTCAGCCATAGGATCACTAAATGGCATACCAATTTCTATTATATCTACGCCTGCTTGAGGCATGGCCTTCATAAGTTTTAAGCTCATCGAATAGTTAGGATCACATGCAGTTAAAAATGCAATAAAAGCTGATTTTTTTTTTTTTTTCAATTTTGAAAAACAGATATTTATTCTATTATTATTCATATTTTTATATTAAGAAATTTAGCTATACTATCTAAATCTTTATCTCCTCTGCCACACATGTTCATAACTAATATATGTTTTTTATTCTGCTTAGCAGCGAACTTTAAAACAAAAGAGAGCGCGTGGGCTGGCTCTAAAGCTGGAATAATTCCTTCTAATTTACAACAAACTTTAAACGCTTTTATTGCATCGTTATCATTAGCATAAACATATTTTATTCTTCCTGTATCTTTTAACCAGCTATGTTCCGGTCCAATCCCTGGATAATCTAATCCAGCAGAAATAGAATGAGCTTCTTTAATTTGCCCAGCACTATCCTGAATTAAATAAGTCTTGTTCCCATGAAGTACGCCTGGTCTCCCGGCGCTCAAAGAGGCAGCGTGTTGACCGGTTTTGATACCTTTACCTCCTGCTTCTACTCCATATAAACTTACTTTTTCATCATCTAAAAAATTATAAAATAAACCCAATGAGTTAGACCCCCCCCCAATGCATGCAACTAATGAATTAGGTAACCTATTTTCTTTTTTTATTATTTGGCTTTTTAATTCTTTACCTATTACTGATTGAAAGTCTCTCACCATCATAGGATAAGGATGAGGACCCGCAGCTGTTCCTATTATATAAAATGTATTTTCAACATTACTTACCCAATCTCTTAAGGCTTCATTCATAGCATCTTTTAAGCTAGCTGACCCTGACCCTACTGGAATAATTTTTGCTCCTAATAAGTTCATTTTAAAAACGTTTGGCTTTTGTCTCTCAATATCTTTTTTTCCCATATAAACTATGCACTCTAGACCAAATAATGCACACACAGTGGCGGTAGCCACTCCATGTTGACCTGCTCCTGTTTCAGCAATTATTCTTTTTTTATTCATTCTTAGCGCTAGCAAAACTTGACCTAAACAATTATTTATTTTATGAGCACCAGTATGATTTAACTCATCTCTTTTGAAATAAATTTTCGCTCCTCCTAAATATTTTGTCAAATTTTTTGCATAATATAGCGGGCTAGGCCTGCCAACATAGTCTTTAGATAGTTTAGAGAAATCATCATTAAATTTCTTATTTTTTTTGTAGTATAAATATTTTTTTTCTAAATCTAAAATAAGAGGCATTAATGTTTCTGCAACATAACGTCCTCCGTATGGCCCAAAATTTCCATTTTTATCGGGGTAATTTTTATAACTAGTTTTTTTCATACTTAATATTATTTATTTTATTACAGAAATTTTTAATCAATTCTGTGGATTTAATTCCTTTTTTAACTTCTACACCAGAAGAAACATCTACAGCTTTAGCTTTAGTACTTTTTATGGCAACTTCTATATTATTATAATCTAAACCACCAGAAAGTATCCAGTTAAAATTTAGAGGATTTTTTTCTAATAAACTCCAATCAAAAGACTTACCTGTGCCGCCAGCTAACAAGTCATCTTTATAATCAAATAGAATCCAATCTACTGAACTTTTATAAGAGTTTGCATATTCTAAGTCTTTCAGAGACTTAACACTGATAGCCTTAATTATTTTGAAATTAAATTCCTTTTTTAAATTTGTACAAAAATTTTTGCTTTCATCTCCATGAAGTTGTATGCATTTCAAGCCCAGATTATATATATATTGTACTTTTGAATAGGAGGGGTTTACTGTTACTGCTATCGGTTCTATATATTCTGGTGTACTGTTTAATAAAACTTCAGCTTGCTTATAATTAATAAACCTTGGTGAGTCTTTTTCAAAAATCATTCCATACCATTCGGCTCCATAATCGGCGGCGCACTTCACTTCTAATGGATGTTTAAGTCCACAAACTTTTATTTTAGTTTTATTAAATTCCATTAAATATTAATTATTTATTATTTTTTGTATAACTCTATTAGGATCCGAAGCATTAATTAAAGGCCTACCCATTACTATATAATCAGATCCCGAATTAAAAGCTTCCTTAGGTGATAAAAATCTTAATTGATCATCATTAGAGCTTTTTTCTAATCTTATACCTGGGGTGATTATTTTTAAACTATTACCATACATATTTTTAATTAATTTTACCTCTAAAGGAGAGCACACAATACCATCAAGTTTAGCTTTTTTTGCTATACTAGAATAATTTTCAACACTTTTAGTAATAGAATTTGTATGTCCCATTTCCTCTAGGTCTTTATTATTTAAACTGGTTAATACTGTTACACCTAATAATAAAGGTTTTTGTAAATTAATGTTTTTTGATGCTTCAGTTGCTGCAGAGACTGCGTTTTCAAGCATTTTTTTTCCACCTGCAACATGTAAAGTTAACATGTAAGGTCGTACATTAGTAATTAGTGGATAAATTGCTCTTTCTACAGTATTAGGTATGTCATGTAACTTTAAATCAAGAAATAGTTTAATATTATTTTTTGTGTTACATATTTTTCTTATTCCATCAATACCAAATCTAAAAAAAAACTCCATACCTACCTTATATACAATATCATACTCTATAGCTTTAACAAAACTTTCAGCTTTTGAAAAGTTATCAAAATCTAATGCACAAATAATTTGTTTAGCGTTTATCGTCATTTTCTTTTATTAAAAAAACTATAAATATATGTAATTATCACTCCAATCAACAAGGAAATAAAGAAAAAAAGATAGACAGGAATTTGTAACTTAAAACTAAATGGCCATAAGTGTATGTATAACAAATCTTTATTTGAAATGCCAAAAGAAATAAAAAAAATAAAAAATAAAAGTAAAAACATTCTTTTTACTAATCGAAAAAGTATCACTTATTTATAAACTCATATAATTTTTTTGACATCTTAAAATGTGGTATATTTTTTTTAATAGCTAAAATTTTTTCTCCTGTTTTAGGGTTTCTTGCTATTCTTTTATCTCTAGTTTTAGTATGAAAAATTCCAAACCCTCTAAATTCTACTCTATCTCCTAATTGAAGTGCCTGCGTTATTTCTTCAATAATAGTAGCGATAATTATTTGTGAATCCTTTTCTGAAAGGTTTTTTTTTTTTGATAGTTCTTTTATTAAATCAAATTTATTCATATTATTTTGAATACATAAACTAATCTTTTTTAGTATTTATTGTTTTCTTATCTTTCTCTTCAGATTTAGCTTCTAGTGCGGCTCCTAATATATCACCCAAAGAAGCTCCAGAATCTGTAGAGCCATAATCTTTCATTGCCTTTTTCTCTTCTTCTAGTTCCATAAATTTTATAGACAGATAAATTTTTCTAGCACTCTTGTCTATATTTGTTATCGTTGCGTCAACTTTTTCTCCTTTAGCAAACCTACTTGGTTTCTGTTCTTCTTTCTCTCTGGAAAGGTCAGATTTTTTTATAAATCCTAAAATATCATTATCTAATTTTACCTCTAAACCGGCATCAATTACGCTTTCAACTAAGCAAGTAACTACGCTACCTTTTTTAAATTTTTCTGATATGATTGCCTCAAACGGATCTTTATCTAATTGCTTTATGCCAAGAGCTATCCTTTCTTTTTCAGAATCAATTTCCAAAACTTTACTCTTTATCTTCATACCTTTCTTATATTTATTTAATTCTCCTTCAATTTTTCCATCCCATGACAAATCATTAATATGAATTAGTCCGTCAATATCTTCATCTATTTTTACAAATATTCCAAATTCAGTAATATTTGTTATTTCACCTTCATGAATTTTACCTATATCTAATAACTTATTAATTTCATCCCAAGGGTTATTAGTTGCTTGCTTCATACCCAGACTTAATCTTCTTTTTTGCATATCAAAGTCTAAGATTACCACCTCAACCTTATCTCCTGCTGCAACTAATTTAAAAGGATTAGCGTTCTTTTTATTCCAACTCATTTCTGAAACATGGACTAACCCCTCAATTCCTTTATCTATTTCTACAAAAGCTCCATAGTCTGCAATATTAGT
>CENU01104334.1_pt1 | contig 12729 bp, 16 predicted proteins | sample 361331 | NCBI WGS metagenome assembly CENU01 (sample SAMEA2619766, study PRJEB7988) | marine metagenome | isolation source: saline water (ENVO:00002010), including
GTTGGAACACCTGTCTCAGAAGATAGATGCAATGAAGCCTTTGACAACGACGTCCAAACAGTCATCGCAGACTGCAGCATCTTATATCCTGACTTTGATGAACTCCCAGAAGAAGTACAGAGAATAATTGCAAACATGATGTTCAACATGGGTCGTCCAAGACTTTCAAAGTTCAAAGGCATGAAACGTGGAGTTGATGCTAGAGATTGGCATGCAGCCGCAGACGAAATGGTTGATTCAAATTGGTATAGACAAGTAACCAAACGTGCAGATAGATTAGTAGCACGAATGCGAGCAGTTGAGATAGATGATTAAAATCTATGCTCTTGTTGTTGTAGTAGCATTACTAGGTAGTGTAGGTTATGCCGCCAAGTCTTACTACACAAGTACACAACAAAGAATACAAACTCTATCAGAAAATAATGCTAAACTAGAAGTAGCAATTGAACAAAGCGAAAAAAGTGTAAACTTACTTAAGAGTGAAGCAGCAAAGAACGCAGAGCTCAATAAAAATTTACAGGAAAAATTACAAAAAGCAGAAGCATACGGAGACAATCTAAGAAATAGATTAAGAAAACTTGATCTATTAGCAGATGCTATCTCTAATGCTAAAAATTTAGAAGGACGTATGAATGGTGCAACAGCTAAACTATGGCGTGAGCTCATGGCGGAAACTGGCAACAACACTGGCGGTACTAGCGATCTTCCTTTCTGGTTGCAGCAGAATAATGCCGGAACCGGAAGTGAAGGTAGTGACAAAAATACAAAAAGTGACGGTACCGATAGTAGCAAGACCAAAGCCAATTAACCTTACAGACACACAGGTATATGTTGTAAACAAAGATAATCTGGAAGCGTTTATTGCTGAGTTCACAGAGCAAAATGGCGAACTAGCATTTGTTGCACTAAGCATTGATACATACGAAAACCTAGCACTTAATATAAGTGAACTAAGACGTTTCATAAATCAACAAAATGAGATTATTGTTTACTACGAAAAAGCAATGACCGAAGAGCTTGACAAAAGCCAAGAAAAGTAATACAATATAATATGAATCCTTATGCCATATTGGGCGTTGCAAAAGGTGCAACTGCTGATACAATCAAGCGAGCTTACAAAGAAAAAGCCAAAGAGCATCATCCTGACCGAGGAGGAGATGCCAGCAAATTTGCAGAAGTCAGCAATGCATATGATATACTCAAAGATCCAAACAAACGTGCATACTATGATCAAACTGGGAGTACTGACCAACAAGCAGGATTTTCGCATCATAGACAGGGTTTTGGCTTTGAAGATATATTTGCACAGATGTTTCGGCAAAGTCAGCAACAACAAAGAGAAGCACGTATCAGTATCAGTATAAGTCTTAAAGATAGCCTGGCTGGTGGTAAACGAATCATCGGTGTACAAACACAACAAGGAAATAGCAGTGTTGAAATAGATATTCCAAGAGGTGTTGTTCATGGAGAAAACATACGGTATGCCAAGGCTGCTCCTGGTGGTATGGATTTAATTGTAAGTTATAGAATAAAAGCTGACCGTAAGTGGCAACGTCACGGACTTGATATGTACACTGAAGAAACTGTAGACTTTTGGACACTGATAATTGGAGGTGACATCAAGGTAGTAGATGTACTAGGAAAGCAATATGATGTTCGTATACCAGCAAGAACCAATCCAGGTGTAACAATTAGACTAGGGTCTGCAGGTGTGTTTAGAGATAGACACAATCCTGGTGATATCTTTGTAAAGATAAAGGCAACTATGCCAACGAACATTCCTGAAGAAATAATAAACACTATCAAGAAATACCAGTAATAAATATGACTAATAAGGAGACACATGCAAAACAATCCTGAAATTGAAAATATTTTAGATCAAGCATCAAAACTTGCAGTGAGTATGAATCACGAATATGTGACTCTTGAACATTTGATGTTGGCTTTGATAAGACACAAACGTTTTTGGAGATGCCTTGAACAGTTTGGGACATCACCTGAGGCCATTGAGCAAGATCTTACACTTTACCTTGATAGCCAAGCAGTGTTGGTAAGTGCAAAAGGCAAAGTAAAAGAATCAAGAAAAACCAATGCACTTGAGCGTGTTTTTAACAGGGCACTTACACAGGTCATGTTTGGCGGAAGACGAGCAATGAGTACCATTGATGTCTGGCTTGCAATTATGGCTGAGTCAAATAGTTATGCTAGTTACTTTATGCTCAAACATGGAGTAACAAAACAAGAGTTTGTGATACATTGGCAACAAACATATGAATTAAAAACTGCAACAGGTATGCCTGTTGAACAAGCAAATGACATCTTAGACGAACATTGCATCAATATCACACAACTAGCAAAAGATGACAAACTAGAACCAGTTATTGGAAGAGACACTGAGCTAGAAGAAATAGTCACTGTGTTAGCCAAACGTTTTAAAAGTAACGTACTAATGGTAGGTGACCCAGGCGTTGGAAAGACTGCAATAGCCGAAGGTTTGGCAACAAGAATAAAAGAAAATACAGTACCAAAATTCATACAAAACTTTGAGGTTTGGGGGTTAGAAATTGGAAGTTTACTTGCTGGATCAAAATATAGAGGTGAGTTTGAAGAAAAGCTCAAAGAAGTAATTGCGGCCCTCGAATCAAAGAAGAATTGTATACTTTTTATCGATGAAGCACATACTATGAAAGGTGCTGGATCAACTGGCGGAAGCAGTTTAGACTTTGCTAATATGATAAAGCCTGCAATTACTAAAGGTAATATAAAGGTTATTGCAAGTACTACTTGGGAAGAGTTTTACGATAGTTTTGAAAAAGACCGAGCATTGATGCGTCGATTTTATAGAGTAAGTATCGACGAACCAGATAAAGAAACCACAGTTAAAATACTACATGGTCTACGACCACGTTTAGAAAAATTTCACAATGTACAAATTGCAGATAATGCAATTGATAAAGCAGTTGATATGGCCACAAGGTACATGAATGATAAAAAGAATCCAGATAAATCAATTGATTTAATTGATGCAGCCTGTGCAGTAGAACGTATCAAAGACACAGATGGCTTAGTAGTAGATCAAGAACTCATTGATGTACAAGTGGCCAGAATAGCTAAGATTCCAGAAAGCAAAGTTAGTAGTGACGTAAGTGAAAAAGTTCAGGATCTTGATAGTAATATTAAACAAAAACTTTTTGGTCAAGATGATGTTGTAAATCAAGTTCTAGAAAGACTCTATGTAAACTATGCAGGTATAAGCACACCAAATCGCCCAATGGGTGCATTTTTATTTTTAGGACCAACAGGCACTGGTAAAACTGAATTTGCAAAACTTTTAAGCAACAATCTCGACATGCAACTTTTACGTTATGATATGAGTGAATACCAAGACAAACATACTGTAAGTAGTTTGCTAGGTGCACCTCCAGGGTTTGTTGGCTATGATGATAGCAATCTAGGTGGTGGTAAACTAATATCAGACATATCAAAATCACCATACAGTGTATTGCTATTTGATGAAATTGAAAAAGCACATCAAGATGTTTCTAACATATTCTTACAAATGATGGACGAAGGAACTGTAACTGGATCAAATGGTAAAACAGTTGATGTTAAAAACTGTATTATTATTCTTACATCTAACCTAGGTGCAAGAGACAACGAAAACAACAGTATTGGATTTGGACAACCATTGGTAAAAACCGGATCTGAAGATAAAGCAGTCAAAGACTTTTTTAAACCAGAGCTTAGAAACAGATTGGACCTTGTTGTTAAATTTCAAACACTAGAGCCAATTGCGATAAAGAAAATTGTTGCTAAATTTGTTAATGAACTTCGTAGCAGTTTAAAGAGCAAGAATATCAACATCATACTCACTGAAGCATTAGTTGATCATCTAGTAGAAGTTGGATACGATCCAAAGATGGGTGCAAGACCATTAGGACGTAAAATTGACGAGCTGGTCAAAGTGCCATTGAGTAAAAAGATACTGTTTGAAAAATTAGAAAATTGTCATCTAACCTGTGATCTTTTTATAAAAGGCAAAAAGAAAAAAGTTATTTTTAGATCTACGCCAAAAACATCTGCAAATAACGAAGTTGATGAAAATGGTATTGTAGTTGTAAATCAAACACAAAACTAGAAAGCGATAAATAACGTTATGGCAAAGATAAACACAACATCAATTACAATAACACTTAGCGAACTAGTACGTGACGATGCACCTGCAAGAGAAATACTAAGCGATGAAACAATTTCACAATTAGAAGCAGTAATAGCACAACTGGCAGCCGAAGGCGGAAGTAGCAATGTTCTTGTTGAAGTAACAAAAGCAGGCTAACATGAAGTCAAGCAGTCTTGTACTAATAGCAGAAACCGAATATGCGGCTGGCACAACCACGATCACAGGAACCAGACAAAAAGGTGTTGGTTATTACCTTGGACAAGGCAACGGGCAAAATATACGTTTTATTTCCAATGACTTTCCAGGAATAGTTACAGTACAAGCGAGTCTCGATTCTGACCCTAAAACTGCGGACAGTTATCCTGCAGATTATCCAACTGGACTTATAGAGCCTGATTGGTTTGATGTGTACACGTTTCCTGGAGACAGTGCAATTGACGGATCAACTGCAATTACAACCGACTACAGTATCTATCTGCCAGGTAAGTACACATGGATACGTGCTATTGTATCACAGTTTACAAGTGGCAAAATTGGCCCAATAACAATGAGCTATTAGAATGTTAAAAAAGTTAGTAATAATACCCGGAGGCTTTCATCCGTTCCATGCAGGACACAAAGCATTATATGATGCCGCCGTTGCACAGTTTCCAAAGGCAGATGTATTCATTGCCGCAACAGATGACAAAAGCTCAAGACCGTTTCCTTTTAAACTAAAGAAAACACTTGCTGGTATAGCAGGTATTCCAGCACACAGATTTGTGCAAGTGAAGTCGCCGTTCCAGCCTCGAGAGATCACAGACTTGTATGATCCAGAAACAACCCAACTTATTTTTATTAGAAGTGACAAAGACAGTGGTGTGTCACCGTTGCCAGGTGGCTTTAAAAAAGATGGAAGTGCAAGTTACTTACAACCATTAAAACGCAACAAGCCAGAAAACATGAAACAACATGGTTTCATGACCTACTTACCTACAGTACAGTTTGGACCAGGCATGACCAGTGCGACAGAAATACGTGGTAAATGGCCAACCATGAGCGACGATGAAAAAGAAGATCTCATTGTTAATCTATACCCAATGAATTCAAAGCCAATGATCAACAAGGCTGTTGAAATATTCAACACCGTACTAGGCAACAAACAACCAGTTTCAATGTCAATGGGATCAATTGAAGAAGATAAAAAATGTGGTCCGGGAGAGTATTATTGTAGGCAAGCAGAAAAGTGTATGCCAATACCAAAAGGTTATCATGTGATGCCAGATGGCGAACTGATGAAAGATTCAGAGCATAAGGTAAAAGAAACACGTATCATACAAAAAGACAATGAAGTAAGTATATTACCAGCAGGTGGTATGGGATCGCATAGTGAAGCAAGTTTAAAAAGTAACCTTGGTGATAAATTGCGTACACTTGCTGACATGCTTGAAGACGAGAACTATGACAATCTAGAGTATGTGATTTACAAATCAGGTGCTATGGAATCACTTGTGTCAGCACTAAGACAGTACCAAAGTTTCAAACGCAAACGTGGTAACCGTCCAATCAAAAAAGATGTTGAAATTGACATAAGCAATGAAGATTATTTGCCAGAAGATGAAACACTACAAGAGTATGTATTTCAAAGTCGTCCACTTAGAGTGCTAGACAACATTGCCAGTCGTAACGATGTGCAAAAGTTTCCAATCAAATTTGATGACGGAACTGAAGTCGAAGTTACTCCAAAGATGGCACAAAAGTTTATGAACATTTACTTGCGTAAAGACACGGACACACAGAAAATTATAGATAAAAAGATTAGTCGCAAAGAAGTATTTGTAAAAACATTCAATGATCTAATGCAAGGCAAACCTACAACAGGCGTTACCGTCGGCGACATACAATAAATTACCACCGCTACCACTAAATCATTAAATACCCATATAACTATTACCTACGAGGGACCAATGGCTGAGGAAATGAAAACCACTGACGAAATTGTTACAGAAAACACACAAGTGGATGTTGCTGATCCAAACAAAGTACAGGTTGATGTTGACAAACTTAAAAAAACAAAAGTACATATCTGTATGCCTTGTTACGGGGGTATGTTAACAGAATCAACTTTTATGAGTTTTATACGTTGGTCAAATACCGCTAGACAATTAGGCATTGACTATACTGTAGAAACACTAACAAACGAAAGTTTGATATCACGTGCAAGAAATACCATGGTTGCAAAGTTTTTAAGCAATCCAGAAAGCACACACCTTATGTTTATTGATAGCGACATCGGTTGGGAACCATGGCATTTATTATTGCTATTACATCATGACAAAGATGTGATTGGTGGTATGTATCCTCTAAAAGGTTTGCCAGTTAAATGGTGTGTAAATGGAATTGAAGGTGGTACTACTGAAGATTTAGGTAGACTCCAAGAAGTCAGCAAGACTGGTACAGGTTTTATGTTGATCAAAAGACATGTGTTTGCAAAATTAGTTGATCATCCTGCAACTATTCCTTTTACCAATGACATAGGATTAGATCCTGCATTGAACAAAGACATGCGTACATTCTTTGACACAGATGTTAGAGAAGGCCGTTATTATTCAGAAGATTGGACCTTCTGCGAAAACTGGAGAGATCTAGGTGGTAAAGTTTGGATTGACAAACGTGTGTTACTCAAACATACCGGAACATACACATACGATCATGTTGGTCAAGATGCTACCTATAAAGCATTGCATGCTGAACTCAAAGATCGAGAACCATTGGTTATAGATCCTGATCAAGGAAAAATCGAACCAGGACCAAGTATGCCAACACAACAAGCAGAACTTCCGCCAGAAAGACGCAGTGCAAAAGTGCTTGCTAAAACCACAAGCAAAGGCAAGAAAAAGAAAGCAAGTTAGCTGCTGATAAATATGTTGTTATGAAAGCAACCTGGTTTGAAGATAGAGAATTAATCACGCTGTACACCAACCCTGCGTACTTTGGTGCAGACGTACCTGACAGTTATGCAAAACGTCCTAGCAAACCTGTGCCCGTCGACAGTCTGTTTGGCTATGAGCCTGAAAGCAAGATGGCGGATATACATCACAAGAATTCTATGCTTAAAATGGCACTCAAGATGAAAACTGGCACTTGGGGCGGAAAGCCAATAATTGTACGCAAAGATCCAAAAGGCTATCAAGTCTTAGACGGACATCATAGAATGCATGCCGCTCGTAAAGCAGGCTTAAAAACGTTACCAGCAGTTATAGTTGGAGCAGAAGATATTGAATATTCTGATGAAGTTAAAGAACAAGTTAACGAAGCATCAGGCTACATTCCAACTGCCGCACAAGCAAACGATCCAAGATTCAAAACTGCATTGACTGTTGATGTACGTCCAGGTGAGGACCAACGCAACATAGAAAAACTTGGCTTAAATCTCAATATGGATTTGGTCAACAAAACCAAACCAGGAAAGAAACGCAAGAAAACACTAGCTGAAAGCCTGATGGAACAGTATCAAATGTTCAAAGAAGAAGATCTAGTAGAAGTTGAAATGTCCAGCAGTGCATTGCGTTCATGGGCCAAAAGCGAACTAGCTCAAGGTGTGCGTGCAGGATTTGAGCTTGAACTTATACTTCCAGATACTGAGAAATTAGATGACGACCAATATGGCAATGAAGCTGATATGGATGCTGATGAGCCAATTGGTACACTGGATCAGATAGTTGATTTCTATAATGGTCCAGACGATATGTCATGGGAAACAGAACAACGTACAACAGAAGATCAGTTCCGTGAATCAGTGATCGAAGATCTCATGGACTATGAATCTTCACTGGTGTATGAAAAAATGAGTGACGAAGAGTACGATTTAGTACGGGATAAGTTAGAAGGAGACGAAAACTTTGAATCATTATCTGATGAGGAGAAAAGTGATCGCATTGAAAAGGAAGTTGACGAGCAAGGTAACATCTGGGAAGAAGTGCGAGAAGAAGTACAAGAAGAAATCCATGGTAATGTAACATGGAACCAATTCTGGGAAGCAAAACAGATAGAAAGCATGGGCGATCTCATGAATGTTTATGACCTTTATTTTCCTTATGTACAAAGCAGTGGCGGCGGTAGTAAAGAAATTGGCGAATGGGCACAAGAAATCACCGACATTACAGGCAAAGACACAGTGATTAGTTATCAGTATCATGGTGAAGAAAAACAGGCAGGCAAATACACCATCGAACCAGATAGCAGTTTAAGAGCTGATGATGATGAATTTGATGCAGGTATTGAATTGGTATCGCCAGTGATGCCACTAGATGAAGCAGTTGAGCAATTAGAAAGACTGATACTGTGGGCAGAAGACAACGCATATACAAATGATAGCACGGGTCTACACATGAATATCAGTGTTCCACAGGGCAATGAAATAGACTATACGAAACTTGTGCTGTTCTCAGGTGACAAGTACATTCTTGACAAGTACGAACGTCTTGGTAACAGCTATGCAGACAGTGCATTAGGACAACTTGAAGCTCGTGCTGGACAAATGGACGCTAATCGTGCGGCTCAAGCCATGCAAAAAATGAAAGACAACTTAGAAGACACTGCTGAGGAATATGTCCGTGCTGGTACTGGACAAGCAAAATACACCAGTATACATATCAAGGACGGTTACATTGAATTTAGAGGACCAGGCGGACAGTACACTGCTCAAGAAGTAGATCAAGTTATGGATACCATGTTGAGATTTGCACGTGCCATGACCATTGCAGCAGATCCACAGGCATACAGACAAGAGTACCAAAAGAAACTGTACAAAATTCTAAGCAAAGGTGGACAACAAGAACGCACAGTTGACAGTCTATTTGCTGACTTTCAAGCAGGTAATATCAACAAAGAAATATTTAAAAAACGTTGGGCAAATCTTGTTGTTAAACAACAACAGAATCAAGCAGTACTAAACCGCTTAGACGACAAACCAGATGACAAACGTTTAGCAAAAGCAAAACAGTTACAAAAGAATCTTGGCGGCCCAGTAAAGCCATGGACATATACTATTCCTTATACAACAGATGATGGCACTGAACGCACAATGCAACGTAAAGTAAACGCATCCACTGCTCAACTGGCTACACAGGCGGCAGTGCAAGATGCATTGGAAATGTTTGATCATCCACAGTATAAAACTTATACACCAGATTTTAACTCACTAAAAGTAGAAATTGACCTTCCAGCACCATCACCAACACAACCGCAGACTACTGTAACAGAAAGATAGGATGCCAATGACCACAGACAAACTAGATAATGCAGTGCAAATGCGTATTGATGTGCATACTTCATACATTGGACAAGAAGGTCCTTGTTATAGGTTATACGTTAACAACGAGCTTTTCAGTGAAAGATCATACAAATTTGAAAGTGATACCTATCTAAGTGAACAATTGTTTGTAAAAAAGCAACCAGGTGAATATAAAATACACATAGAGTCAGTTAGCGACTTCAAGTACAAATTACGTAATCTCAGATGTGCATATGGGAATGTCGAAATCACAGGCAACGAAAGTTTTCGCATATGAGAATAAATGAGATACTAGAAGTAACAGAAAACTTTGCAGATGGCAAAGTAAAAGGCAAAAGCAGACCCGGACGTGTAAAACGTTCAGGTGCAAGTTGCAACGGGTCAGTAACAAGTTTGAGAGCAAAAGCAAAGAAAGCATCAGGTGAACGTGCTAAAATGTATCACTGGTGTGCTAACATGAAGTCAGGTAAGAAGAAGAAAAAATGAAAGCAGAAGAGATACTCAAAGAAGGATTGATGTACAAAGGCTATCCATGTACCAAAGACTGTTCAGGACACATGGCTGGTTATGCTTGGGCCAAGGCTCGTAATATTGTTAATCCTGCCGACTTACCAACTGACACAAACAACAGTTTTTATGAAGGTATGCTTAGTTTCACAGAGGGCAAATAAATGAAAAACTTTGCCATTTTTTATAAAAATTGTGATTATCTAGAGATTGAACTAGATAGTACAAAACTTGCTCACAACTACTTTGATCTCTTGCGAAATACCTACCAAAATTATCCAGATGTGATTTGCAGAGATGAAAAATATTATACACTGGATGTATTTCAAGACCTTGCAATACAATGTGCTGAAGCTTTTAACTGGCAGTGGAATACAAATGATTTGTCTTTAGAAAATAGAACTATCATGCACAAGGACATAGAATATCTTGTTGGTAATGGGTATGAACATATACCAGAAAAGTATGACGAACTGGTACATAATATGCATTTTGCGTTACATGCTTTAGAAACTGGTAATAGTAGAGGTCCATGGTTACAGATTGAATGGTGGAATGATGAAGGTTTTTATATTGCGCCTGAAGATTATCCAAAAAAGTTAGAATGTAAATTTGGTGATATAAAATTACAGAATCCTTTTGTAGGACATCACCCCGCTTTTGTATACAGGCAAAACGATTATACTAATGTAGAACTAACTTGTAAGTTCCACGACTTCTGCAAGCCTGGTGTTAATATTTTAATAGAAAATTATCATAGCCTTCCTGCAGATAAGTTTGATGCTTATAAAAAATGGTTTCATATGCATGCACCTAAATTTGTAGAAAAACACAGTTGGAAAACCATACTAGATTACACAGGTGAAGCAATAGTTGGACGTGTAAAAAATGTAAATACATTGCAACAATTAATAGAAAAACCATATTTGCAATTTGAAAAGTTTGTGTTTTAGATGAAGATAAAAGACATAGTACAAGAAGATACCAGTTCAGGCGACATTGCAACTGTGGCAACCAATCTATTTGCACGTCCAATCAAACGAACAGACAACCGTAAATACGGTAACACTCCTAAACCAACAAAGTACAATCCAAAAAACAAGTAATATTCTTTTTCGTTAGATAAATACTCTTAATAAAGGAATTAAAAATGTTATCTGACGATCTAAAAACTCTACTCGCGAGCACCTATGCTTTTGCAATTAAAGCACAGTATTTCCATTGGAATGTCGAAGGTTCAAACTTTGCACAATATCATGAATTTTTTGGCAACGTATACCAAGAAATTAATGACAATGCTATCGATCAGATCGCAGAATATATTAGAACATTAGATACATATACACCAGGATCGTTTGAAAGATTCTCAGAACTTAGTGTTATACCAGGACAAACAAAAGTACCACGTGCCGCAATCATGATGCAAGAACTACTTGATGATAACCGTGCATTAGAAGCTATACTAGAACAATCATTTCAATCTGCAGGTGCAGAAAAAAATCGAGGAATAGAAAATTTTATTGCTGAGCGACTAGACGCTCATGCTAAACATGGATGGATGTTGAAAAGTTTTTTAAAAGAGAGTAGAGAGTAATGGATAGTTTTACAGCATTAGTAGCCAAATTAAATGAAATAGACAATGGGCGTCCAATTAAAGACCGCCAATTCACCCCTGCAAAAAAAACCGTGAACGAAGGTCTAAGACAAAATGATATGACCAGTATATTGGAAAACATGTATCGTGAAATTCCATTTGAAAGTGCAAAAACTCTTGACAGTGCAAGCACTAGAGAATTCAAAAAGGACTACAAACCTAAACAGTTACCAGCAGATTACGAAATGCCAGATGTAAGTCCAGTTTTAGGAAGCAATAAAGAAAAGAATCCAACCAAAGGTTATCTTGTTGGCGAAGATGCAGTTGATATTGCCGACCTTGCAAAAGATGCAGAAGAAATTGAAATGGACTCAGATGGTGTTGAAGTAGACATCAAAGACTATGATAAAGGCGAGTACGATGAAGAAGGTGCTATGGCCAAAGATCAACTTGCACGGGCAGCCGATGCGGCACTTGAACTACAGGGTATTCTAGACGACGACGAAAACTTGCCAGAATGGGTACAAGGCAAAATTATCAAGGCATTAGATTACTTAGATATCAGCCGTGACTATATGAAACAAGAGCTAGGAGAAGGTCCAAATGCTGGTGATGAAGAATCCTGGGATGGTGTTTCACCTGATACAGATCAAACACTCAGTGGTCCAATCAATCCAGCCAGTAAAAAAGCAGAACTGCCTGAGGATAAGATTGATAAAAAGAAATCAATCATGGATTACCTAGATGATGTTGAAAAACAACGCAATGAAGAGATGTTAGCAGAGCCTGTAAAAACTTTCAAAACCGACAATGGCAAAGAACTAAAAGTATATGGATCAGAAGACGACGGCTACAGAGTTAAAGTCAACGGCAAAGAATCAAAAAAATCATTTGGCAAACTTGCTGATGCAGTGCTTGCATGTGAAACATTTATACAAAGATCAAACGACTATGTGAGTGAAAGCTGATGCGTTTACTACACCTAATAGAGGACAATACAATGAAAATAGATGAAGTGCAAATCCAAGAGGCTGAGCCTAACTACGAGACAGATCCAGCTCAGGCTAGGTTAAGTGCAATAGCAGTCAAACTCATGGATAAAGCAGAAACTGTTACAGACGAAAATCTACAGATTGCACTCAGTCGTGTTGCTACACACTTACCAGAGTATGG
>CENU01106722.1_pt1 | contig 12721 bp, 9 predicted proteins | sample 361331 | NCBI WGS metagenome assembly CENU01 (sample SAMEA2619766, study PRJEB7988) | marine metagenome | isolation source: saline water (ENVO:00002010), including
TCCGCGAAGGTGGTGCCCCCAACCTGGGTGTTCAGCACATTGGTAATGTTTTGCGATACCTCAAGCCGAACGCCGCCGTCACCGAATATATGAGGCGTTACCATCAGCTCTACGCCCACGTCTTCTCGGTTCACGGTGGTGAAGGGGTTGCTGGTGCCATCGCCCGTGGTGGTAAAGGAGCCGGTGCGAAACGGTACCTCTCTACCCACCAGGATCTTGGCCTCAATGTTGTCCAGGGTGACGATGCTAGGCGTTGATAACAGATTTGCATCGGCATTAGATGCCAGGGCGCTCACGACGGCACCGAAGGAAACGCCGTCCAAATTCACTTTTGCGGCCGCCAGGGTGGGCTGGGTCAGGGTTGCAAGGCCGCCGATTAGGTTGATCTCGCCCGTCTCGGGATTGAGGGCGCCCGCCAACAGGCTGTTGATCGAATTATCAAGCCCGGTATTGATTAAGGGCACTTCATCTCCACTCTGATCACCGCCAGCAATACCGATACTTCGGCTTTGGTCCTCGCTAATGGTGACCTCAACAATGGCGGCTTCAATAAGGACCTGGGCCCTGGGCGTATCGAGCTTGTCCACTACGCTTGAAATTTCATCGATGGTGTTGGGGTCAGCTCGAACGATGATGGCATTCAATGAGGTATCGGACTGAATTGAAAAATTGCTCTCTTGGTTCCCGCCTTGGCTGGCTCCGCTCAAGATGCCCTGGAGAATCCCGGCAACGTTTTCTGCGTCTGCATGGTTGAGCTGGATGACGCGGGTGGCTTCAGAGCTGTTGGAGGGTTGATCTAGCTGCTCGATGATAACCAATAGGTTCTTGATCGCCTTGGTTTGCCCGCGCAGCACCAGAGAGTTGTTGCGCTCATTGGCAATGACCTGAACGCGCTGGGGACCGCTGGCGCTTGCGCCCACCTGATCCGCGGCGACTTTCTCTAGAATCGAAATCAAGGCACCTACCCAGGCCTCCTTTAGCGGCACCATGACGACTTCATCCGTTTGCACCACGTCAATGTTTTGGATAATTTCCTTAATGCGCAAAATATTGTCTGCATGATCCGAAATGATCACCACATTGGGGTCGTTGACGCTGCCAATGTGACCATACTGGGGGATCAGAGGGCGCAGAATCTTCAAAAGGTCATCAGACTTTACGTTTTCAACGGGAATAATTTCTGTCACCAATTCCTCTGGCGCCGCAGCCGTCAGGCCGCCAAGGGCGCCAGGCGTCTGCTTTCCCGTAGCGCTTTGCTGTATCCGGATAATCCCGCCTGACGGCACAGCAGTGTAGTTCTGAAGGCGAAGCACGCTGAGAAAAAGCTCATAAACGCCCTCTCTGCTCAGGGGCGTGTCGGAGACTACGTTGACCTGTCCTTTCAGTCTGGGGTCGACCACAAAGGTCTTGCCGGTGATTCGGGCCACCTCCGCAACGAACTCCTGTATGTCCGCATTGCGGGTCGCCATCTGCCAGGTCGGCTCTTCAGCATCGAGACGCTCGCTTTCCTCGAACTCCGCATAGGTTCCCTGCGCAGTGCTAATCAGCAGTAGGCCAATCAGATAAAGTGCTCGATGTGTGTATCTCATGGCGTCACCGCTTACTGTTGTTCATTGGGGGAGGCGTGCGGTAATGGTGAATCGCTCGCCATTCCTATCGATCTCAATGCTGGCAGAACCTTTGGCCATGATGTTGCGCAGTTCGAGTCGGTCTTTGTCCAAATCACCCACCGGCTGGCCGTTGACCGCCATAATGATATCCCCAGCTTGAAGGCCAGTCTGGCGAAAGTAGGGGTTTCGGGAGGCATCTCCGATCCGATAGCCCTTGGCGTCTGGCAGTACGCCATATTGGGAAAAAGCTTTGGCACCAACCTCCTCTATGTCCTTTTCCAGATCTTCAAGAAGCGCCACGGGATTGGGCCGCTCATCCACAAAGCCATGGCTGACCGAGCTGCGATAATCCGTGTCTCTATCATGGCCCGAGGCATCTGGCGCAACGGCCTGACTATCGGCGTCTACCAGGACGGCTTGGAAGGCCCCCTTTGGAAATTCAAGCGCCTCTCGGTTGCCCGCTCTGAGCAAGATCACGCGATCTGCGTAAACCTCAATCAATTGAGCATTGCCAGGAACCCTGTCGCCTATCGTGTAAAGACGCTCGCTCTTGCCACGCTGGGCAATGATGGCGCTGGATGCGCCTTGTTCGCTGGCGGCGAACACCGCCCTCAAACCCAGCGGCAGCCGGGTTGCGACGGCGGGTAGGGCTCTGTCAACGATGTCCTGACTGGCTTCTGCTTGGCCAAAAAGATGGCGCGATGTGAGGGCCTGCAGACTGGGTTTGGACTCGGTCCGGCTTTGAGCAGGGGCCGAGGCCTCATTGGGTATTGCGCCGTCCGCCGGGGCATTGCCCAGCATCGCACTGGCCGTGGCGGCCAACGTGTAGGCAATACCCACAAGAATAGCCAGGCGCAGCAAGGCCACACCCTTTATCACCCATTGATCCAGTGCATCCGGCATCAGCGGAATCCTGCAGTTGCAATAGCGACCGAGTCTTTGTGACCGTGAGGCCACTGACGTCTGGTCTGTAGCCCATTATTGTGCGGCGTCCTGCTAAAAATGCCAGCCTTGTTTCACGCTTCTTTTAATTCAGTGAACGCTCAACGGTGAGAACGACAGTGTCCTCAGGCTCATTGCCCGGCCAGGCGTAGTTAACGAGGTTCAGAAAGCCCCGAGACAGATCAATACGCACTCGGCGTGAGGGATCAAGCTGCAGCCACATTAAGGGTTTGGTCCCCTCAGCCTCGCGCCGCACCTCGAGGTGGAGCACGTTGGACTCTTGGATACTTAGCTGGGCTGATAAGGGGGGCAGTATGGTCTCTCCGAAGCGATCTCCGATCAGATAGCTCACTTCGCCACCGGACCAGGAGATTGGGTTGCTGGAAATCAGGGTGAGTGTTTCACCACGCTGGCGCAGGTGCATTGGCGGAACGCTGAAACGTCCTGAGACGCGAAGGTTGTAGTCGGCCAAAATCTCCGCTATCGCAAGGCGGTCTATCTCAGCCTGGGCATGGGTATCGATCGCGCCCCAGGAGACGGATGATCGGCCCTCAACAAGCAGTCCGGTGCCGCTCACCTGCCACGCAACATGCGGAGCGTAGGCATGGCCGTCTGGCGACTGGGCCAACAGTCCTACCCGCCAGCTCACGGCGGCGCTAAGACCTATATCGCTGACGAGATTCGCCCTGCCTGACCAGACAGTCCCACTGGTGCGGACGAATTCTACGCCCGGTAGGTCGTCAAAGAGGGGTCTCAGCGCTCCGGCCGGCAGGTAGACGAAGGTCAGAATCAAGCTGATCCCAAGGACCCAGGTGGAGGTTCGCCAGGGAGAGCTCATGGGTTATTCAACGAGAAGGTTCAGGGCAATATCACGGTAGATCATGGCCAGAGGCATCAGGTCATCAATCTCCACGCACTCGTTGATTTGATGAATAGTCTTATTGATGGGGCCGAGTTCGATCACCTCTACCCTGGCCTCGCCTGGCGCGCCCCAGGGCGCGATAAATCTCCCGTCTGACGTGCCGCCCGAGGTGGACAATTCCGTTTGCAGCCGTTGATGGGCCAGGATCGCCTGCTCAACGCTTTCCGTCAGTCGACCTTGCTGGGTCAGAAAGGGAGCGCCGGATAGGCGCCAATCAAGATCAAAGGTCAGGCCATAGGCCGTTAAACACGCCTCGGTAGCCGCTTTTAATGACGCCTCGGTTTGTTCCGTATTGAAGCGAAAGTTGAAATCCACCTCCAGCGTTCCGGGAATCACATTGGTGGCGCCGGTTCCGGCCCGAATATTGGAAATTTGAAAGCTCGAGGGCGGGTAATAGTTATTGCCTTGATCCCAGGTGCGCTGGGCCAGCTCGTCGAGTGCGCCCAGGGCCAGATGGATTGGGTTGCTGGCGCGGTGCGGGTAGGCCACATGACCCTGAATGCCTTTGACCGTCAACTTTGCGTTCAGTGAGCCCCGGCGGCCGCAGCGAACCACATCGCCCAGACGCTCGGAAGAACTGGGTTCCCCGACTACGCAGTAATCTGGCTGAATGCCCTCGGCCAATAACTTTTCGATGGCATGGCGCGTACCGTGAATGGCCTCTCCTTCCTCATCGCTGGTGATCAAGAAACTGATGCGACCGGGGAGGGCGGGCTGCTCTTCCAAGAGCCAGGTGACGGCCATGATCATGGCAGCAAGGCTTGCCTTCATATCGGCGGCGCCGCGACCGTAGAGTTTGCCGTCGCGAATCTCAGGTTCAAAGGGGTGACTGTCCCACGCCTCAAGCGGTCCCGCAGGCACAACGTCCGTATGCCCGGCAAACAGTAAGTGCGGGCCATCACCTCCTCGAGTTGCCCAGAGGTTGTGGACGCCACCATGATTTAGCTGCCGGGTCTCAAAACCCAGTTGCTGGAGCCGCTGCCCGAGAATTTCCTGACAGCCCGCATCCTCTGGCGTTACAGAAACTCGACGAATCAGCGCCTGGCTAAGCTCAAGAACGGGGTTGTCGGAGCTCATGACTCGCCTCTAGTTATGGGCATGCAGCGCATTGTTCAACTCGATGGCCTGTCGGTTGGTTCTGCAAATAACCTGACCGCTTAGACCGTGGCGCATGAACAGCAGATCAGAGTGACCTGCCAGCTCTCGCCCCTTGACCTCGCGCACGGGCTGCCCGTCTTCATCAAGCACCACTAAGGGCGTGCCACCCGTGATGTAGACGCCTGCTTCAATTGTGCACCGATCCCCGAGGGGGATGCCTGTACCCGCATTGGCTCCGATAAGGCATTGCTCGCCGATGGAGACAATAATTTCTCCGCCCCCAGAGAGCGTGCCCATGGTGCTTGAACTCCCTCCTAGATCTGTACCGGCGCCAACGATAACCCCCTGGGAAATACGACCCTCGATCATGTTGGGGCCCAGGGCACCAGCATTGAAATTGACAAAACCCTCGTGCATCACCGTCGTGCCCTCGCCGAGATAGGCCCCCAGACGGATTCGACTTGCGTCGGCAATGCGCACGCCCGTCGGAACAACGTAGTTAACCATTTTGGGGAATTTGTCTACGGCAAAGACCTCAAGATTAAGACCCTCAGATCTCGCATTTAGGATGGCCTGGTCTAAGTCATTCACATCGATGGGGCCGGCTGAGGTCCATGCGATGTTCGGAAGGTGAGCGAAAATACGCTCCAGGTTAAGAGAATTGGGCAAACTCAGACGATGGGAAAGCAGATGCAGCTTCAAGTAGGCATCTTCGATGCAGGTGATCGGCGCATCATCAACCAGCTTTACGGCGACCAGGGGTTCATCGCGCTCCAACAACGGGGCTAATTTGGCGCTCAGCCCTACCTGTGCAGCGAGTTTTGCGGCGACCTCCGGGGTTAGCTCGGTGCAGCCGCTAGGCACGCTCTGGACGGCCTCAGCGAGATCTCCCTGTGGGTGAATCAGGGGTTGCGGAAACAGGCAGTCGAGGACCCGGTCATCCGCATTTTTGTGGCGCAGACCCAGGGCAAAGGCAAAAACATCACTCATAAAAACCTCATCTAATCGCGGTGTGCATATTATCTCAGGCAGTAGCAGATTGTCGCTCTAACCGAGGCGTTGACGAAGCCAATTTACGACGAGAGTTCCCGGCCAAAGGAGACTAGGCGTTCCGCGGCCTCGATACACTGTGCCATGGGGGCCACCCAGGCAAGCCGCACCCGGTTTTTGCCAGGATTGTACGAACCACTTTGACGGGCGAGAAAGGAGCCCGGCATGGTGGTGATGTGCTGCTCTGAGAACAGCCTTTGACAAAAAATTTGATCGTCGATTGGGGTTTCCAGCCAGTGGTAGAACCCGGCCTCAGGCTGCTCCACTGAAAACTGCTGTTCCAGAATTGGGCCTACCGCTGCGAATTTGTCACGGTAGAGCTGCCGATTCGCAGCCACGTGCTCGTCGTCGGCCCAGGCCAACGCGCTGACATGTTGGTGATGAGGCGTCAGCGCGCAGCCGTGGTAGGTCCGGTAGCAGAGGAACTGTTGGATTAGGTTGGGGTCGCCGGCCACGAAACCGCTGCGAAGGCCGGGCAGGTTTGACCGCTTGGAAAGACTGTGAAAGGCAAGGCAGCGGGCATACGCCGGATTCCCCATGGCCTTGCTTGCGGACAACAGGCTTGGCGGCGGCCGCCGGTCGTCAAAATAGAGTTCCGCATAACATTCATCCGAGACGATCACGAAATCATAGCGATGTGCGGCTTCAATCAGGTTCTGCATCTGTTGGGCGGACATGATTTCACCGGTGGGGTTGCCGGGAGAACAGATGTAGACCATCTCGATGGCACCCAGAACGTCTTCTCCCAGGGAGGCTAGGCTGTCAGCGCCTCCGGCGGACGGCGCTCCGTTGATGAACACAGGCTCCGCCCCAGCCAGCAGGGCTGCACCCTCATAAATTTGATAAAAGGGATTGGGCATGGCGACTCGTGATCCCGGGTGACCGCTGAGCAGGGCCTGGGCGACGGAGAACAGCGCCTCGCGAGTACCATATACCGGCAAGACGCCACTAGACGGATCAACGCTCACTTCAAATCGCCGCTGCAGCCAGCCGCAAATGGCCTCTCGCAATGCCTCAGTGCCCTTGGTCGCTGGATAGGTTGCCAGCTGCGCGGCGAGCTGCTGTTCCTGCATCAGGGCCTTAACCACGAAGTCTGGCGGTGGATGTTTTGGCTCCCCGAGGGATAGCGGGATATGCGCTAAACCATCGCGATGTTCAACGCCGGCCAGTAGGGCTCGTAAACGCTCAAAGGGATAAGGCTGAAGTTTTTCAAGATAAGGGTTCATTGGCCGCTGTCCAGGTGTTGCCGTAGCGAAATTTCGATCTCATAAATTCTTTCGGGGTTGGTGACCGGCATCCCCGCATGATCGGTGACGACGAAGACATCCTCCACCATTTCGCCCAGGGTGGTGATCCTGGCAGAGCTGATCTGCAGCTCTAAATCCAGCATCGCAAGGGCGATGGTGGCCAGCAGCCCAGGTCGGTTAGAGGCCAAGACGGTGATAACGGACGCGTTTGAATCGTCCAGGGAGACGGTGACCTCGGTCTGCCGGTTCAGCTCCCGATGCTGTCGTGAAATTCGTCGATTGGAACCGTCGGTACTGGGCGAGGGGTCGCTTAGGGTTGCCTTGACGCGATCGATGAGCCGTTGCCGCAGGGCAGGGTCGTCGCTCATTGGCAGGCCGTTGTCGTTGATCACCGCAAAGGTATTGAAGTACCGCCCCCTGGTTGTTTTGGTGAGTTGAGCATCAACCACCGAGAGGCCAGATCTGGCCAGGGTCACCACCGTCGCGGCGAAGGTTTTCGGGCGATCTGTGGCGATAATGTAAATTTTCGTCGCGCCCTCGGCAGCGGATTCACGATACTGCATGGGGGACAGGCTCACAAAGGCCTCCGTCCCCTGATGATTCAAAATATCTCGCGTCAGAGCCACAATCTCCTGGGTGTTGTGACGCAGGAAAAAGTCGTCTCCAAGGTCATCCCAAATCTCAGCGACAATGCGCTCCTCGGCCTTGGTTTGCAGCTGTTCCAGCGCGCTTTCCTGGTATGCAGCGATGGTGGTCTGCCTGTCTAGCGCGTCGTTTGGGTTGGATCTCAGGTAGTTGCGAGTCTGGCCGTAGAGGTGGCGCATCAGGCTTGCGCGCCAGCTGTTCCAAAGCGTGGGGTTGGTGGCGTTGATGTCTGCAACCGTTAGAGCGTAAAGATAGTCCAGCCGCATCTCGGACTTCACCTCTTGAGCAAAGCTCTGGATGACTTCCGGGTCGTAGATGTCTTGATGTTGGGAGACCGAGGACATCAGCAGGTGTTTTTTAACCAGCCACTGAACCAACGCAGAATCGGCTTCGTTCATCCCGTGGCGTGAGCAAAATGCATCTGCATCCAGAGCGCCTAGCTCTGAGTGATCTCCCCCGCGACCTTTGCCGATGTCGTGGAACAGGCCGGCGATATAAAGCAGCTCGGGCTTGGGAATGGCCTGGACACATCGGTGGGCAATGGGAAACTTTTCCACCGCTTCGGGATAGCGAAAACGACGCATGTTGCTGATCACCATCATGGTGTGGGCATCCACGGTATAGATGTGGAATAGATCATGCTGCATTTGCCCAATGACCTCGCCGAATTCAGGAAGATATCTGCCGAGCACGCCATAGCGCCGCATCCGGGTCAGCTGGGTGACAACCGTATACGGGGCCTTCAGCAGTTGCATGAACAAGCGGCAATTTTCTGGATTTGAGCGAAAGTCGTCGTCAATGAGGTGTAGCGCGTCACGCAGTAAACGAATGGTTGCCGCACGAACGCTTATGTCTTCCTTGCGCATGGCCATGATGAGAAAAATCTCCAGCATGGCGGAGGGGTTGTTTAGAAAGACATCATCACTGGAGGCCGCGATTTTATCGTTCACCAGGGTGAATCGCTCGTTTATCACCACCGAGCTTTTGATTTTTGTGCTGACCACGTGCTCTTCAAAATGCTGGAGCAAAATGTCGTTCACCTCGGTCAGAGCAAGCACGTGTCGATAGTAGTGATACATGAAGTTCTCTACTGCCGACTTGCTCGGCGTATCTTTGAAGCCAAGGCGCTGGGACAACTCACGCTGCCTGGCAAAATACAGCTGGTCCACGTTGCGGCTCGCCAACAGGTGCAGCCCAAAGCGGACCCAGAAAAGAAAGTCCCTGCCCTGCACCAACCACGCGTGTTCCTGGGGAGACAGCACGCCAAGCGTCACTAGGTCTTCCAGGTCCACCATGCCGAATTGGCGGCGCACAATCCAAAGCCCGGTTTGGATATCGCGCAGCCCTCCAGGCGACGTCTTGATATTCGGCTCAAGCTTATAGTCGACGCTGTCGTACTGTCTGTGGCGGGCAATTTGCTCCTTGTGCTTGGCAGCATAGAAGTCGGCGACCGACCAAACTTTTTTATTCCCGAGAACCCCATTGAGGCGATCAACGTTGTGTGCATTGCCGGCGATTAACCGGCGCTCAAAGAGCGCCGTTGCCACGGTGATGTCGGCCTTGCTTTCTCTGACGCACGCCTTGAGGTCTCGAACGCTGTGACCCACATCAACATTGAGGTCAAATACCGCCTGCAAAAACTGGGAAATTTCCGAACTGTACCGCTCGGGCTTTTCACACAGAACGAGGATATCGATATCTGACTTGGGGTGAAGCTCCGCGCGCCCGTATCCGCCAACGGCGAACAGCGTGGCTTCCGGCACGGTTTTCATAAAATCTTCCCAGGCATCCACCAGAATCCTGTCGACCGCTTGGGTTAGGTCTGCGATCAGGCCATGTATGGGCTCATCGCGCCAGTACCTCTCTTCGAGATGGGCTAGAGCGCCCTCCAGCTCTGCTCTTCTTCGCGCTGCGGACTGTGCTAGCGCCATGGTCTATATTCGCTCTTCTTCTCGCAGCGTAAAGATCTCTGCGCCGTCAGCGGTAACCCTCAGCGTGTGTTCCCACTGGGCGGACAGCTTGTGGTCCTTGGTGACGGCAGTCCACTGGTCCGGCAGGATTTTGATGTGTCTCTTGCCCGCATTAATCATGGGCTCAATGGTGAAACTCATGCCCTCCTCGAGCGTCATACCGGCCCCGGGTCGGCCATAGTGCAACACTTGAGGGTCGTCATGAAAAACCTTGCCAATACCGTGGCCACAAAACTCCCGCACCACGCTGAACCGATTTTTTTCTGCATGCTGCTGAATCGCGTGGCCAATATCGCCCAGGCAGTTGCCCGGTCGAACTTGCTCGATGCCCAGGTACATGCACTCTTGGGTGACCGTTGCGAGCCTGCGGGCCAGGACCCCTGGCTCCCCGGCAAAGAACATTTTGCTGGTATCACCGTGAAAGCCGTTCTTGATGACGGTGATGTCGATGTTGATCGCATCACCATTTTTTAGCACCTTGGAGACGGTGGGGATGCCGTGACAGACAACGTGATTCACGCTGGTACAGATGGACTTCGGAAAGGGCATCTGCCCGCCGCCGCCGCCGTAGTTGAGGGGTGCCGGTATACAGTCTAATTCCTCAACGATGAAACGGTGGCAGCGTTCGTTTAGCGCCTCGGTAGACACCCCGGGTTGAACATATTCACCAATCATTTCCAGGACCCGAGAAGCGCATCGGCCGGCTTCGCGCATGGCCTGGATATCAGCCTCTGTTTCTATCCTAGCAACCATATGAAAACTCATTTATTTCAAGATGATAGTTATGGTATAAAGCACGCCGCTCTGAGGGGCTTAGTGCTTCAAAAGGACCAATAATGGTCGGGTCAGGGCGGTAAAAAAACCGATTCTGGCCGTGCATATCGTAGCGCGTGAGAATGCTGGCGATATTGTTACTTCGCCCTGGGCAACCCAGAGGCGGCGTGCAGTATAGCTCAACTCTTGCCCTACCATAGCGATCCCAGAATCAAAAAATGGACGCGATTCGACACGTACCTCCGGGTGCCGAGAACATCGGTTGAGGTGCGGGAATGGCGTTCAAACGTTAACCCGGAGAAATATTATGACAGTTAGTATGCGAGACATGCTGGCGGCTGGAGTGCATTTCGGTCACCAGACCCGGTTTTGGAATCCCAAGATGGCGCCCTATATTTTTGGCGCACGCAACAAAATCCATATTGTTAATTTAGAAAAAACGCTGCCCGCCTTTAACGAAGCCTTAACTGAGGTTCGTAACCTCTCCTCTCGGGGAAAGAAAATCCTATTCGTCGGCACCAAGCGAGCGGCGGCTAAGGTGATTGCCGAGCAGGCTGCTAGGGTAGCCATGCCTTACGTGGATCAGCGCTGGCTGGGCGGCATGCTGACCAATTACAAAACCATTCGCCAATCCATTAAAAGGCTCATTGATTTAGAGACGCAATCTCAGGATGGAACCTTTGATCTGCTGTCGAAAAAAGAGGCGCTTCAGCGCACGCGGATGATGACCAAACTCCATAACAGCCTTGGTGGCATCAAGGAGATGGGCGGTCTGCCTGACGCCATCTTCGTTGTGGACGTTCAGCACGAACATATTGCAATCAACGAAGCTAACAAGCTCGGTATCCCCGTATTTGGGATTGTTGATACAAACAGTGACCCTGCGGGAGTCGATTTCGTGATTCCCGGAAACGATGATGCGATTCGAGCGATCAGGCTTTATGTGACGGCCGTCGCTGACGCGGTAGCCGAGGGTAAGGCGAATGTATCCACGGATGTCGACCCAGAGGAGTTTGTTGAGGTCGAAGAGGTGGCAGCACCCGTGGCTGAGATTTCAGAAGGGGTAGCGGCGAGCGTCAACGAGGCGTTTGCGGCAGAGGACGAAGCGCGAGCGGCTGCCAAGGGTACAGCAACAGAACAGAGCGAAGAAGAAGCAGAACCAACAAAGGAGTAAGACATGGCGATCTCTGCCTCCATGGTCAAAGAACTGCGAGAGCGAACCGGGCTTGGAATGATGGACTGTAAGAAAGCCTTGGCAGAAGCCGATGGCGATATGGAAAAAGCCATCGAGGACCTGCGAAAGAAGAGCGCCCTCAAGGCCGCCAAGAAGGCCGGAAGGACGGCAGCCAATGGGCTGTTGGGGATGAAGGCCTCGCCTGATGGCAGTCGCATTGCTCTGGTCGAAGTAAATATTGAAACGGATTTCGCCGCGAAGAACGTCAAGTTCATCGCCTTTGTAGAAAAAGTAGCCGAGCAGGTTCTCGAAGTTGGCGACGTCGAAGCAGTGAAGGCTGCGTTGAATGCTGAACGCGAAACTCTGGTCCAAGAGATTGGCGAGAACATGAGTATTCGCCGAGGAGAAGTGGTGACGGCCGACGGCGGCGGGATCAGTCATTATATTCATGGGGATGATCGACGAGGGGCCGTGGTGGTGCTTTCGGCAGCAGCAGAGGAACTGGGGCGAGATTTGGCCATGCATATCGTGGCCATCAATCCCATGGTGGTGCGCAGTGATCAAGTCCCCGCAGAGGTGCTTCAGAAGGAAAGAGAAATCTATACCTCCCAGGCCCAGGACAGCGGCAAGCCGGAAGACATCGTAGCCAAGATGGTAGAGGGCCGGATCAGAAAGTTCTTGGCAGAAGTGAGTCTGCTGGATCAACCCTTCGTTAAGGATGGCAACAGCAAGGTGGGTGATCTGGTCAAGCAGGCGGGTGTTGAGGTAACGCGCTTTCTTCGGTACGAGGTGGGCGAAGGCATAGAAGTGGAAGAGACCGACTTTGCAGCCGAAGTAGCGGCTCAGCTAGCGGACAACGATTAAGCCTTGCGTAGGGTCTTGCTCAAGTTAAGCGGCGAGGCCCTAGGGGGGGCCTCAGGGGCCGGGATACGCCCCGAGGTGCTTGAGCACTACTGTACTGAAATTCGAGAGGCTGCGGCCCAGGGTCTCGAAGTAGCCGTGGTGCTAGGTGGCGGAAATCTATTCAGAGGGGCTGCCCTGGCATCCGCCGGTATGGATCGCGTTATCGGCGACCGGATGGGGATGCTGGCAACGGTGATGAATGCTCTGGCGCTGGGCAGCTTTCTCACCCGTCACAGAGTCAAAAACCGAGTCTTCGCCGCCGTGGCGATCCCGGGGATTGTTGACGGATACGAGCGAAACGAGGTTCTGCAAACCATGGCAGAAGGCCAGGTGGCGATCCTGAGCGGGGGGACGGGTAATCCCTATTTTACTACCGATACGGCAGC
>CENU01205101.1_pt1 | contig 12713 bp, 9 predicted proteins | sample 361331 | NCBI WGS metagenome assembly CENU01 (sample SAMEA2619766, study PRJEB7988) | marine metagenome | isolation source: saline water (ENVO:00002010), including
ATCAAAGCCGTACTCAAAAAAGTCGAGTCCACGCTGCTCACTAACCGAAAGAGAACCTACGACTACGATGCCCTGGTTGGCCAGATATATACCTTTAACTTGCCCTATCCCTCCAGAATGCGTAATCAGTTCACGTCCGACTACGCCCAGCAGCCCAACATGCAGAACTATGGCGGCATTCAGGACCCGGTGGTTGATGCCCTAGTGGATCAAATCACCGGCGCACAAAGCGAAGCAGAACTCAGCGCCGCCGGCAAAGCCCTGGATCGCGTCTTGTTCTGGAACTTTTTTGTTATCCCCGACGGACATCCACGCGGTCGACACCTCGTCTACTGGGATAGATTTGGCCACCCTCCCCTGGGAGGCCAGTATATGAAGTGGACTGGATGGCCTAACCTGTGGTGGTTTGATCAAGAGAAAAGCGCCCGCGTGGATGCTGGTCTGGACGCGCCTGGATGGGATGAGGCTGAAACACCTGAACTATCCCAACAGGGAGCGCTATGAATCTCGCTGAGGTTTCCGACAGAATTCTGTCGAGCTATGTCGTGCGTCGGCTGATGCTGATCGTGCCCACCTTGTTCGGAGTTTTGCTGGTTAATTTCGCGATCATTCAAGCTGCACCTGGCGGGCCAGTCGATCAGGCGATTTCCAGGCTCCAAGGGATGGATGCTTCTGCCACCGCAGGTATTGGCGGCGGCAGCGTCAGCAACAGCATTAACCCCGGCCAACAAAGCAGCTTTGATGCCTCTCGCGGCATCGATCCAGAACTTCTCGCGGAGCTCAACAAGCAGTTTGGGTTCGATAAGCCTGCCCACGAGCGCTTTTTCACGATGCTAGGTGACTACCTCACCTTCGATTTTGGAGAAAGCTTCTATCAAGACGTGCCGGTCATTGACCTCATTATTGATCGCCTGCCGGTCTCTCTGTCCCTAGGGGGAGCCACTCTGCTGATCGTTTACCTCATCGCCGTTCCCTTGGGGATTCGCAAGGCTGTACACGATGGCAGCGCTTTTGATGCGTGGACCAGTTTGGTGATTCTCATTGCCTTCGCTATCCCTGGCTTCGTACTGGCCATGCTGCTAATTATTGTGTTCGCAGGCGGTGAATTTCTAAATTGGTTTCCGCTCCGGGGCCTGGTTTCGGATCATCATGCCGAGCTGGGCTTTGGCGCCCAGATATTGGATCGGATACACCATATTGCCCTCCCCGTGGCCGCCATGGTCGCGAGCAGCGTAGCCACGCTGACCATGCTGTCCAAAAATTCGTTCCTAGATGAAATCAACAAACAGTACGTGGTGACGGCAAAAGCCAAGGGCGCCACCGAGCGTCAGGTGCTCTACGGCCACGTGTTCCGCAATGCGATGCTAATCGTCATTGCAGGATTCCCCGCGGCGCTCATTGGCATCCTGTTCACCAGCTCCATTTTGATCGAAGTCATGTTTTCACTGAATGGCTTGGGCCTGCTTGGGTTTGAAGCCATTATGAGCCGAGACTATCCTATCGTTTTCGGCACGCTGTTTATCTTCACCCTTCTGGGACTGGTCGCCCAGCTTATCACCGACCTGACCTACACCTTAGTCGACCCAAGAATCGACTTTGGTACGCGCAGCGGATAGCGGAGGCAAGCTCTGAAGATGTTGCGTATGAGTCCTTTAAACAGAAGACGCTGGGCGAACTTTAAGGCCAACAAAAGAGGGTATTGGTCGCTGAGGATATTCGTCTTGCTGTTTAGCGTCACGCTCTTCGCCGAACTTATCGCTAACGACAAGCCCCTGGTGATACAACACAATGGCAGCCTGTATTTTCCTGTGTTGCTGCCCTACTCCGAAAAAGAGCTGGGCGGCGTCTTCGAGACCGAGGCGGATTATCGCGAACAATACGTACAGGATTTGGTCACCGAGCAAGGTGGCTGGATGCTTTGGCCACCCATTCGCTATCGACACGATACGCTCGATTATGCGCTCGACAGCCCCGCTCCTGCACCGCCCTCTCAACGGCATTTGCTGGGCACCGATAACTATGGCAAAGACGTCTTAGCCAACCTCATTTACGGCGTTCGGCTGTCGTTTCTCTTTGGCATCGTCCTAACGCTGTTAAGCTCTATGATTGGAATCACCATCGGCGCGGTCCAGGGTTATTTCGGAGGGCTCGTAGACCTCATCGGCCAACGCCTAACGGAAATCTGGGCCGGACTGCCCATGCTCTTTATTTTAATTATCCTTGCGAGCGTTGTGGAATCAAACGTGTTCTGGCTGCTCGCCATTCTGGTGGCCTTTAGCTGGATGTCTCTGGTGGGCGTGGTGCGAGCAGAGTTTCTCAGAGCCCGGAACCTCCCCTTTGTCATGGCGGCCAAGGCGCTGGGGGCCAGCAATCGGAGCGTGATGGTCCGCCATATCCTGCCGAATGCCATGGTCGCCACGATCACCTTTCTACCCTTCATCCTAACGGGATCGATTACGTTACTGACTTCTCTGGACTTCTTGGGCTTCGGACTTCCGGCAGATTCACCCTCGCTGGGTCGCTTACTGGCTCAGGGGCGGACCAATATTCACGCGCCCTGGCTGGGCCTCACGACCGTGTTTACTCTGGCCTTTATGCTGACGCTGTTGATTTTTACCGGCGAAGCGTTCAGGGATGCATTTGATCCCCGCAAGAACGCGAACCTGGAAGACGTTTAAGGGTGGGGTGGTCCAGCCACCCCAGCCCTGCTTAAACTGCAACGTGGAGCAAAGCTAAGAAATCCTGCTTCTGTGCCTCGGTCATCTCGTCAAATATGGGCACCAGCATTTCCGTGACAGGAAAGTCAGCAAACTCCGGTGATGCCATTTGCATGCTGGCCGCGATGTTGTGCAAGCCGTTGCCCTCTTCCGAGCCGGCCATCAAGGGACCCCCGACTTCCGCAGGCCAGAAAATTTCTGGGCCGCCGCCTCGCTCCAGCGGATTTTCTCGACCCACATAGCTTTCTATGGCTGCGTACATCACCGCCTCATCCTCGCTGCGCCTGCGCCCGCCTTCCTTTCCGTAAAACGCACCGGACTGGTTACAGAGGGCGGCCCAGCGCGCGGTGATATGGAAGCCTGGCAGCGCCAATGCTTCTTCTGGTGCGCCATCGCCACCCGTTACCTCACCGTCCTTGATCATGATGTAGTAAGCGGCCTTGCTGCGCCCGTTTTCCAGGAAGCGCGCCGGCGGGTGGGTATAGTGCTCGGTAAAGGCCCAAACAAAATCTTTCGGATACGATTCTTCCTTCAGAATTTGTACCGCCGCTGCGGCGCAGGCCTCGCACCAGGGCTTTGATCCGAACTCCCCTTCCTTCTTTAGACTGGCCATATCGATAACCGGCATCTTTCCCCCTTTTACTTGATTGGACGGCGTACACGCCGAGTGGTCGGACACTATGAAGCCGCGGCAAGGCGGTCAACTATCTGCCAGGAAACATCACCCGTTTCCTGTGCAAAATAACCACCGGCTTCGCGCTGATTCAGCGCTACTCGCCCAGGCCTGCCTAAGTGCAAGCGTAACGCGGACGTTAGGCGAGCATCGCGGCAGCCAGCAATTCCTGGGTATAGGGGGCTTGGGGTCGGTGAAAGACATCATCTGCTGAACCAGATTCCACCACGTCACCGTCCTTCATCACGATCACCGAATGACACAGGGACCGCACAACGGCTAGGTCGTGGCTGATGAACAGATAGGACATTTTGTGCTTTTGCTGCAGCGCGCGAAGCAGGTCTACGATCTGCGCCTGTACCGACATATCTAGAGCAGAAGTTGGCTCGTCGAGAATGACAAACGTGGGTTTCAGTACTTGTACGCGGGCCAGGGAAATACGCTGTCGCTGGCCGCCGGAAAATTCGTGGGGGTAGCGACGCGTCCACTCTGGATCAAGGCCGACTTCCTCCAGCGCTTGGCGAACGCGCTCATCCACCTCTTCCGGGGTCAAATGCGACTCGTGTAGCTCTAGCCCCTCAGCAACGATATCGCGTAGGGATAAACGAGGAGACAGGCTGCTATACGGGTCTTGAAAAACGATCTGTAGATTTTTACGCAGCGGCTTCAGTTCTTGAGTCGAAATGTTGTCGATCCGTTTACCCAGATAGAGGATGGGGCCCTCACTCTCGATCAGCCTCAAAATCCCTAGGCCCAGGGAGGTTTTACCTGACCCGGACTCACCCACCACACCCAGAGCCTCTCCTTCTCGCACCTGCAGGTTAACGCCCTTGACCGCCTGGAAGACCTTTGACGAACCGAACATGCCGCCCCGCCCCCTGTAGTTAATGCAAAAGTGCTTAAGTTCAAGCACCGGCTTAGCCGTCACCGGAAGTTCTGGCGGCCTGCCCCGGGGCCGGGCCTGTATTAGGTGTTGGGTGTAGGTATGCTCCGGCGCACTGAAAATTTGTGCGGCTGGCCCCTCTTCCACAACGTTCCCCTGGGTCATCACATAAACCCGTGTGGCAACCTTTTCGACAATGGCCAGATCATGGGAGATCAGCAAAATGGCCATATTGGTTTCGCGATTCAGTTCTTCCAGCAACTCCAAAATACCCGCCTGGGCGGTGACATCCAGCGCCGTCGTTGGCTCATCGGCAATGAGCAAACTCGGCTTATTGGCCAGGGCCATGGCGATCATGGCCCGCTGGCGCTGACCGCCGGAAAGCTCATGGGGGTAGGCGAGCATCTTCCCCGGGGGATCAGGCAGACGCACCCGCTCAAGCAATGCCGTGGCCTCAGCTTCAGCGTCTTTGACGCTCAAGCCTCGATGGATACGCATGGTTTCAACAATTTGCCGACCCACGGTATGCAGCGGATTCAGGGAGGTCATGGGCTCCTGAAAAATCATTCCGATTTCATTGCCGCGCAGACGCCGCATGTCGCGATCGCTGGCCCCCAATATTTCCTGACCCTGAAAAATGATGGTGCCACTGGGGTGACTCGCAATGTGATAGGGCAATAGCTGCAGCACGGACAGTGCGGAAGCTGATTTTCCGGAACCCGATTCACCGACGATGGATACGATCTCACCGCGATCAACGTAAAAAGAGGTCCCCTTCACGGCGTCCGTCGACCCAAATCGCACCGACAAATCTTCAACTGATAAAAGGTGTTCTGACATATTTGTTCTTTTTCTTATTGCCTCTGTGCCGGCGTTTGCGGGCTTTTCCTGGCCTAACGTGCGACCTGCCGAACCCTGCTTACTCCCCCCGCCACCCTGTCCCATGCGTGCAAAATAGTCAATTCCGCTCGACAACCCGGCACGACACTTACCCATTATTCATGAGCCATGTATTCATCGGCCATGTATTCATCGGCCAAGTATTCATCGGCCAGGTATTCATCGGCCAGGTAGTCATAAGCAGGGATCTTGATCTGACCCGGAGAGGCCCTCGGTGATCAGCAGGCGTCCTCTTGAAACGTCCTGCGTCGGGGATTCTCGGGTCCTAGCGACTTACTCTGATTCGACTTCAGTGCTAAATTACCAAGCAAAAAGACAGGGACCACCGTGAAAACCTATTCTCCAAAACCTATATTCGGCGCCAAAGGCGAGGTCACGCCCAGAGTACTGGTTGCGCCCCAGCGTTATGTTCAGGGGCCGGGCGTGATTGCGAACCTGGGTCGCTACATTTCGATACTGGACGTGAAGCGCGTGGGCCTTTTGGCATCAAAGCGGGGTCTGCTCGCAGAAGGCAAGCAGGTTACTGAAAGCCTCCGCGAACGGAACATAGATACGGTAATGGCTCAGTTCAATGGCGAATGCACCCTGGAAGAGGTCGAAGGCCATGTGGCTACACTGGGCGGCGAAAAACTGGACTGCTTGATCGCCATGGGCGGTGGAAAGCCGGTGGATGCAGGCAAATCTATCGCCTATCGCCTGAACATACCCGTGGTCATCGTGCCGACCTTGGCCTCTAATGACGCCCCTTGCTCGGCCCTCTCGGTTCTTTATACCCTGGAGGGGGTCAGCGATGTGGTGGAATACTTCCCACAAAACCCAGCCTTGGTGGTGGTGGATACCAACATCATCGCTGCAGCCAGCGAGCGTTATTTGGTTGCCGGCATGGGCGACGCCATGGCCACCTGGTACGAGGCTCGAGCGTGTTACAGCAACCCTGCCGCGACCACGCCGGTGGGGGGACGACCCACCCTCGCGGCTTACGCCATGAGCGAAATCTGTGCCCGGACAATCTACGAATACGGCGAAGAGGCCGGGGCAGCGGTAGCCGCAAGCATCAACAATGATGCCGTGGAGCGCGTCACGGAAGCCAACACGCTCCTCAGCGGCCTGGGCTTCGAGAGCGGAGGCCTGGCCGTCGCTCACCCCATGGCCCTGGCCTATACGCGCATCGACTCTGTTCACCATAACTACCTGCATGGAGAGATGGTCGCCATGGGCACCCTGGCCCAGTTGGCGCTAGAACGCGCCAAGGGTCACTCTGACGATGCGCTCAAGGCAACTGAGTTTTACGCGCGAATTGGTCTGCCCATTCACCTGGGTCAGCTGTCGCTGTCGCGCGAGAGTACGGCGGAGATTCAAACGGTCATAGAGGCCACTATGGCCAACCCGCTGGTGCATAACATGCCCATGTCGGTCAGCGCAGAGGACATCCATCAATCGATCTATGACGCCCATGACCTGGGGATTGAGGTGGCTGCCCGAATAGGCGACGAGGCCTATCGCAGACAGCAAGTTTAGCAGTGCCCTCAGCGGCCATCAGGGCCACTGAGGCAATGCCGGGTTAGTCAGCCGCTAATGCGTTCTCGATTGGCTAGGATGCGGTCGCGATTAGCCATGATGGAGCTGCGGCGCTCGTTGATCTGCGCCTTGTTTTCCATGAGGCCAGCCGCGTTTTCTGAGGACTTCTCCAGTATGTCGCCAATGCGTGCGGCATTGTTGCTGGCATTTGCCATAAGGCCTTCCATTGCCGCAGAGTTCGCCGCAATCAGCTCGGCGTTGGACTCCGGGGTTGCCTGCGCCGGGTTTAGGTCGCCGTCCAGCAGGGAGGTGTTCATCTCGATGTTGGCGTCATTGAACTCAACGATGCCTTGGTTGGCGTCCATGATCTTTTTGTTGATCGCGATCAGCTGAGTGTTGATCTCAGCCATTTCTTCACTGATGTCCAAAACTGCAGAATTCAGTGCCGAACGGTGGGCTAAAAAGTCCAGTGCGGCCTTATTGATAGACGCCTGGATGTAATTCGCCTCGACGTCGGACTGCGCGTCAAAGGACTCGAGAATCGCCTTCCTGTTTTCAAAAATCTCATCGGTATTGTGGTTTGCCAGCTGCCTGTTGCCCATAAAGGCTGCCGCATAATTGCTCAGAATCATCAGCCTATTTTCTTCGATCATGGATCGAGACTGATAAATAGACGCCTTGTTGTTCATCACAACGGTGTCAATCTTGTTGATCTTCTGCCGATTCGCCTGAATGGCCTCTTTATTTTGTTCCACCTGGCTCATAGCCTTCCTCCCATTATTATTTTTAACCGTCACGGCGTGGCCTCTACCCTCCGGCCGCTTTTCACTGTCGCTGGATAACTCGGCCCTGTCAATACACCGCCAATCGGCTCACATCTCATCCATTGGGGACTGAATCAATGCCGCCGGGCTTGCATCTTCATCCGCTACTGAATCATTGCCTACTATATGTGCCAGAACGGGCTGTATGACCTGCTCGGGCCTCTCACTGAGCAGCCAGTGACCCGCATCAAGTTCAATGATCGAATACGGCCCCTTCATGTAGTCGGCCATCAGCTCAGTACCCCGTCGCCCAACGGCTTCATCCTGATTACCCCAAATGAAGAGTGTTGGAACCCTCACCTCCATACTTTGTTGACCTGCGGACACCAAGCCGGTGAGCCCCATGGCCCGGTACCAGTTGAGCGCTGCAGACAGCGCCCCCGGCTCGCTGAAGACCGCGATGTACTCATCAATTTTTTCGGGACTCATGCCCCCGTATGCACCCTTCAAGAAAGCAAAATCGTTAAAGCTGAACAGCGTTTCAGGCACCATGGCCGTCTGAAACAAAGCGAAGTAGCTGCTCCTGGACTGTTGATCGGGATCATTAGCCAGCGCCGCCTGAAAGGCAGCTGGGTGGGCGATAGATAGGGGCGTCCAGCTGATCACCCTGTCCGGTTCGGTGAGCACCGCGCCCCAGCCCACGGCTGCACCCCAGTCGTGGCCAACCAGGTGGAAAGGCCCGCCGCCCACCGCGTCGGCAACGGCGAACACGTCGCTCACCAGTTCTGGCACCGCATAGTTTGCCGTACCATCGGGTCGAACTTGTGGGCTGTAGCCGCGCTGATCGAAAGCCACAACGCGGTACCCGGCCTCGGCCAGCGGCGGAATCAGCTCTAGCCACATTGCCGAGGTCACCGGAAAACCATGAAGCAGGATAATCAGCGGCCGCTCTTGCTCGCCCTGAAACCCGGCAATCCGAGCCCGGAATTCACCACGGTCTGTGGGGATGCGTACCAATCCCTCTGAGAGATCAGCCCCGAGCAAGGGCAGTTCTGCGGTGGCCTGAGTGTGGGCATAGCCTTCATCCAGGGACATCCGGGCGCTGACCCATGCCATCGCCACACCAAGAACGATGAGGGCAACCACCGCCATCAGCGAATAACCTAAATATTTCATCTCCACCTCCCAAAGCGTTTCGACTATTGCTCAACACCGGCCCTCACCGATGCCGCTCCCTACATATAAAGGAAACCTTACCCTAGGCCAAGCGTATAGCCAGCGCGAAATGCGTCCTGCTGAATACGGCTCTTTCCCGAGCAGGGCCAGATTTTGGCCGTGAGCATCGGGTCTTGGTATCAACTTGGACTCCCTGGCCTTTTGCAGGGGACGCTCTACGCTCTCCCGTCAGTGATGTTCCACGCCCTGCCGAAACAATACGGGTCTGACATGAATCAAGTAGTTTGGATAAAGCGCGACTTCCGAATCCAGGATCACGAGCCCCTGTCCGAGGCCTTGGCTGCGGGGCCGACCCTGGTGCTCTACGTTCTTGAGCCGGAACTGTGGCAACAGCCCAGTGCCTCCAAACGCCATTGGCAGATGACGCTAGCCTCGCTGGAGGCGCTTGACCGTGACCTTAACACCCTGGGCGGCGCCCTCTGTATTCGTACGGGGACAATGATCTCCGTGCTCAACACCCTGCACCAGGAACTGGGGTCGTTCCGGCTTTTGGCCCACGAGGAAACCGGCGAAGCCTGGGGCTATGAGCGCGACCAGGCGGTCATAGCCTGGTGTTCGGCCCAGGGCGTCGAGTTCCAGGAGCGGCGTCAGTTCGGCGTATTCAGGGGCTTGCGGGATCGCGACGGATGGTCGAAACGCTGGCGCGCACAGATGACCCAAGACCAGGCGACAGTGTCTCAGGGTCAGACCTGGCTGTCCTTACCCAGCACGGAGCACTGGCAGCAGTGGCGCCCTGAGCTGCCGGGCCGGGAGATTGTTCTGGACGATTTGAGATCACCCCACACCGTGCTGGAGGACTTTCTCAGCCATCGAGGCGAGCGTTACCACCTGGAAATGTCGAGTCCGGTCACGGCCCCTGATGCCTGCTCTCGCCTCAGTCGCCACCTGGCTTACGGACGCATCTCTATGCGCCAGGTGGCTCAGCGCACCTGGGACCAGCAACGGCAGGTGCGCAGCCTTCCCCCTGGCGAGAAAGGCACTTGGCCCAAGGCGCTGTCTTCCTTCCAAAGCCGCCTGCACTGGCACTGCCACTTTATCCAAAAGTTTGAAAGTGAACCGGAGATTCAATACCAAAACATGGCGCGCAGCTGTGATGGGCTTCGGGAGGATGCCTTCGATTCTGAAAAGTTCCGCGCCTGGGCATGTGGGGAAACAGGCTATCCCTTTGTGGACGCGTGCATGCGCTACCTCAATGCCACGGGCTGGATCAATTTCCGCATGCGCGCCATGTTGGTTTCCTTTGCCGCTTACGACCTGTGGCTGCACTGGCGCGAGCCGGCGCTGCACCTGGCTCGCCTCTTTACCGACTTTGAACCAGGTATTCACTATGCCCAGGTGCAGATGCAGTCTGGCACCACGGGGATTAACACGCTGAGAATCTACAACCCGGTCAAGCAGTCTATGGATCAAGACCCCCAGGGCACCTTTATCAAACAATGGATTCCAGAGCTTGCCGGTTTTGATGAACTCAGAATTCATGCACCCTGGCAGGCGACGCCCATGGAGCAGCTGTCTGCCGGCTGTACGATTGGCCAGCACTACCCTGGGCCCATAGTGGACCACCTGGAGGCCAGCCGATTCGCACGCCACTCCATTACGGCTCGACGACGATCAGACCAAGGTAAGGACGAACAACAGCAGGTGCTCGCAAAACACGGGTCGCGCAAGCGCACGGCCAGGGAACAAACCACTAGGCCTGGGCACGCCAGAGACCCGAGTCCCAACACGGGCTGACGCCCCAGGACAGGTCTTAGTAGGGATTAGAGGGAGATATCTCCCAGGCCTCCAGCACGTTTACCTTGGCAGCACCGCCCTCAGCAAAGAAGCTCACGCCGAGGCTGTCGGTCCGGGCCGGATAAATCCGACGCATCACGGCCTGTCGCCCGTTGGCAAAGACTTCCAGTACGGACTTATCGACGAATACTCGCAGCTGCAGGCGCTCGCCCTGGGCTAAGGAGAAGGGCGCGGTTTCAACAGCCTTGGCCGTGTTCTCGGGGCCGGATTTGTGGGTGTCCACCTTGAGCTGCCCCAGGGCCGCATCATAGGCAATCACGGTTTGTTCCTCGCCATCAGGGGAGCGACAGACCTTGAGACCAAATGCCTCCGCCCCGTCCATATCGATAGCCAGTTCCAGGCTATTGCTCTTGATCTGGTCAATGACGACCTCTTGTCCCGCCGGCACCTCAATAGCCTCCTGTTTAAAGGGCCGATACCTGAGCGCCTCGATCTCCTTCACCACGTCTAGGCATAACCTGCCCTGCTCATCCAGGGACATCACTCGAGGTAGGCTTAGGCTGCCCGACCAACCCTGCTCAACGTGCACCCCGAATTCTGGAGAATCCATTAGCCAGGCCCACATGATGCGCCGGCCCTGATCATCTTCCAGACTTTCCGGAGCAAAAAACGCGTTGTCCACCCAGCTCATCTGACCGTGGGATTCGGGATAAAACTGCTCGTTCTTCCATTCGCCGAGGTAGTAGCGACAGCCCATGCGGTGACTGATACAGAGCAGCATATCCTTGTCACCAAGCTTAAAAAGCTCGGCGCAGGACACATCTTCATCAAGGGGCACTCCCTCAACACCGTGAGCAAAAAGATCACCCACGTACTGCCAGTCGGCGTCCAGTTTCTGGGATTTGGCGATGCCCGGGTGCTTGCCGCCAAAGATGGCGTAATAGGTATCGCCTTCTAGCCAGCCGAAGGGGTCCCAGGAACGATACTTTTCATGATGCTCGTCCCCCTCCTGAGTCACCGGCGTGATGGGGTTGCCTTCCAGCTTATGCCACTGCTCTAGGTCATCATCTAGGGCGATGGCCATGGCGTTGCCCTGATTCACCTGGTGATAGCACATGGTCGGTACGCCATCCGCATTAATAAAGCAGTTACCGCTATACATACCCTCTAGCAGCCCGGTGGGATGATGTCGCCAATGAAACAAATCTGTACTGGAAACATGGCCCCAGTGGTCTGCCTTTTTGCCCGACCGCTTATCCTGAAAAATATAGAAAAGGTGGTATCTGCCCTGCCAAAAGATGGCGCCATTGGGGTCAAAGGGCATAGCGAGCCCCTCGGGGATCACAAAATGGTAGCCGGGGCGCAGGGGATCCGCCAACAGCCCCTCCCTGTGTTCACGCACCAGGAGGGCAGTGTCATCAATTTGCCTCTTCAGCGCACCGGTTTTCTTGTCCATGGGGAAGGGTTCCCAGTCCTCGGTCTGGCTGTAAATGAACCGCCATATCCCATCTGCTTCCTGCCTCAGCCGATAGCCATAGGTAATGCTGCCCTTGACGGTATAGATGGTTACGGGACTGCAGGTGGCCTCTTCGCCCTTCATCACGATCTTGGTCTGACTTAAATCAACCTCGATATCGTCGCCAGACGCGCCCTGGGTAAAGGATAGATGCCCCTCGTGAAAGGACCGCTTGGTGAACCCTTTGTCATCCGTCCAGGCTTCCGAATAAGACTCCATCACGGCGTCCACATCACCACTGACCCTGGCCGCTACGTGAGCCTCTAGGGCCGCTAAAACCTCGTTTTCCTGAGCCAACGCGCTCTCCCATTCGTATCGTTGTGGGCGCAAAGAGATCAGATAAGCGGTGCCAGGTAAAGCCAATGCAATCGTACTTCACCCCTAATTTTGGACCGTGGGCAACTGCCAGGGGCGGATGGCCTGCAACGGCCTCCAGGTTTACACGACAAGCAGCAGGGGTTTTCTACTCAGATAATGATCACTGCTGCGAAAAGGGGGCTCTGGCCGATGGGCTGGGCAAGGTGCGCTCCAGCACAGACGAGAGTGCACAGCCTGAAGCCTAATCAATGCAGGCCACCTCGAGATGATTGAGCCCAAATTGATTTCTCGTAGCGTTGCATTAGCGAACAGGCCTCTCAACGCAGCGCCACTGTCGTACTGCGCGAAAGTTTCAGCCGTTACCGATGACTTGCAGCAGGGTCGAGCGCGGTGGTGCAGGCATACCACATTGCCCGCGTTCCCCGAGACCGTGAGACTGCGCTCAAGCCGGTTC
>CENU01102689.1_pt1 | contig 12703 bp, 13 predicted proteins | sample 361331 | NCBI WGS metagenome assembly CENU01 (sample SAMEA2619766, study PRJEB7988) | marine metagenome | isolation source: saline water (ENVO:00002010), including
TAGCCTTGGTGATGTCCTGTTAACATGATAATAACGGTATCTTATAAAGAGATAGTAAAACTATTTGAGAGGCTGGTTTTCGCGGTCATCGCAAAGGCGTGCGAGTGCTTGAAGAGGGCCGAGAATAGAGCCGAGCCGAGCCGAGCCGAGCCGAGCCGAGAAGAGAAGAGAAAAAGGCAAGAGAGAGGAGGTAAGGAGAAGAAACGCCCGTTGTGATGCAAACCTGTTCCGTTCCGACCCGTGCACACCCTTGACCACCGCTCTTTGTGCACGGGTTTTTTTCATCAAGCTCGTGCCTGTAGTGGTGCATATCAAGACGCTGGCTTCCGTCGTCCAGCTCGGTTGTTCAAGAAGGCCGGTCATGTTGTCTATTGCCTATTTCAAAATCCGATAAAGCCTCCGTAGCAGCCAAGGATCAGCGTTGCGCCCGCCTACCAGGTTTGGCGGGCTGCGATTCGGCGTGCTGCTTCGAAGGTTTGGGTGCGGAGGTGATCTAGGCGGCTATTTAAGTTTCGATGGCTCAGGGGGTCACTGCCTACTAGCGCCTTACCTATTTCAAGGTCTGAGAAGGTATCCATGCCTCCGTAGCAGCCAAGGATCAGCGTTGCGCCCGCCAGTTCATGAGCATCCACCTTCGGCAGTGCCCGTTCAAAACACATCACCCAGAAGGGCTCTTCGGCCTCGCGCAGAAGGCCGAGCAGCTCTCGGGTGATATTGCTGAGGTCGATAAACTGTTGGTTAAGGGTTGTCATGAAGGCGTCCTTGAGAATCAGGGCTCTTTGCATGGATAGCTTGGATGCTCCCTAGTTCTTCAGAAATTAAGGTGGGGGCATGGCAACCGCCCACACTGTTATCGTATTGTAGGGATTGCACTAACTGTAGAGATGACTATGAGAGAGAACAAGGCGTTATCTGCCTGGCAGCGAGACGAGCAAACTATCGGCTGCTGGCTTAGCCTGGCCAACAGCCATTCGGCCGAAGTCATGGCGCATACCGGTTTCGATTGGGTGTGCGTGGATCTTCAGCACGGCCTGGTGGACTACGCGGACATGGTGACCATGTTGACGGCCATCTCAACCACCGAGGCGACGCCCCTTGTTCGCGTGCCTTGGAATGAGCCCTACGAAATCATGAAGGCCCTTGATGCCGGTGCCTATGGTGTCATCGTGCCCATGGTGAATAACCGCGCAGAAGCCGAGCAGGCGGTCAGTGCCTGTCGCTACCCCCCAAAGGGCAACCGATCCTTTGGCCCGATTCGCGGAGCCGTTTATGGCGGGAAGGGTTATGCCACAGAGGCCAATGACCAGATCGCCTGTTTAGCCATGATAGAAACGGCTGAGGGCGTCGCCAAGGCGGATGAGATCATGAGCACACCTGGACTCAATGGCATCTATATTGGCCCAGCTGACCTAGCTCTATCCATGGGCTTACCGGCCATGGGAGATCAGCCCCAGCCAGAACATCTGGAGATGGTCAAAAGCCTGCTGGAAAAGTGTAAGGCCCATGGGCTTGCCGCAGGCATTCACACCTCCAGCCTGGAATTTACTCAGAAATACCTGGCCCTGGGCTTCAACTTCGTGACCTTGGCAGGTGATGTAGGTCATATGGCCAAGAATGCGGCCAGAGAATTGGCAGCGGCACGGGGCACCGAGGGCCCGAGTCGAGAGAGCACTGGGTATTAAAGAGCGGGGGTTAGATTAAATCGGGATGCTATGGCTGGGTGTTGCACTGTTGGCGGTGATTTTCCTTCCCAACCTTTGGGTCAAGTGGGTGATGAATGCCTATGGACGAGACCTTGAGGGTATGCCGGGCACCGGGGGCGAACTCGCGAACCACCTGGTAGAGCGATTTGGCTTGAGCGGGGTGGAGGTCGAAGAAACGAACCTGGGTGATCATTATGACCCCATTGCGAAGAGGGTCCGTTTGTCAGAGGCCAATTTTCGTGGTCGCTCACTGACGGCCGTTGCGGTAGCCGCCCACGAAGTAGGTCATGCCATGCAGGATCATCAGCAGGATGCCCGGCTTCGCTGGCGCACCAAGCTGCTGCCCCTCGCTGATGTGGTGGCTCGGGTTGGGGCCGCCATCATCTGGGCTGCACCCATTATCGGCTTGGTGACGAAGCATCCTGTGCCGTTTTTCGCCCTGGCGCTGCTCGGTCTAAGTGGTCTGATCATGCGCATGCTGGTTCACTTGTTAACGCTGCCTATTGAATGGGATGCGAGCTTCGGTAAGGCCCTGCCCGTGCTTCAGGCCGGCGATTATATTGGCAAGGGCCAACAGGGGGTGGTTCGCCGAATTCTTACAGCGGCAGCGCTCACCTATGTGGCGGCAGCCCTCGCCGATGTGCTGAATCTACTGCGCTGGGGTGCTCTGATCTTTAGGCGGTAGCGGATTGGTGTGAACATCATCACCTTGGCGCTGCCGATGGATACCGTTTGTCAGATAGGTTCTTCCTTTTAAGAGAGTAGGGGTCTATGAAGAGGTACTTGAGACAAAAACAGAAGGCGGTAGGCGTCGACATGCGCATCATAAGCTGGAACGTAAATGGGTTACGTGCCTGTCTAAAGAAGGGGTTTCGTGATTTTTTGGGGGCCTGTGATGCAGACGTAGTGGCCTTACAGGAGGTGCGAGCCTTTCCCCATCAGCTGCCTGAAGACATCACCGCCTCCTCGCAGTGGCATGCTGCCTTTTCCCCCGCGAAGCGGCCTGGCTATAGCGGCGTGGGTATTCTGAGCCGTTCAGAGCCCAGTCGGATCGAGACCTCCTTGGGCGAGTCGCGGTTTGATGAAGAGGGGCGTTTCATTGCCGCCCATTTTGGCCGTTTGGCCGTCATTAGCTGTTATTTTCCCAAGGGCAGTGGGAAAGACCGAGACAATTCACGTGTCCCCTACAAGTTAGACTTCTACCGCGCGGTGTATGAGCGCATCGAACAGCTCAAGAAACGTGGTCCGGTTTTTATTGTAGGTGATTACAATACGGCCCATGCGGAAATCGACCTTGCTCGGCCTAAGACCAATAAGAAGGCTAGTGGATTCTTGCCTGAGGAGCGGGACGAACTCACTCGATGGCAGGATGCGGGCTGGATAGACACCTTCCGCGCACAGCATCCTAATGAGGGCGATCACTATACCTGGTGGCGGCAGTTTGGGGGTGCCCGCGAGGCCAACGTCGGATGGCGTATCGACTATGTTCTTGCCTCGTCTTCGGCGTCCAGGCGGATTAAGGACGCCTTTATCTGGCCGGAAGTCCAGGGGTCTGATCACTGCCCGGTGGGCGTCGACCTGATCTAGCCAAATTCTTAGCCCCGATGGTGGACAAAGCGCCATTGGACCTGTATCCCTGGCCATCCACGAAATGGCACATAAGGCGATAAGAAATGGCCTCTCTTCTACCGAAACATCCACAGCTCCAGGGCGGTTTCGCGCCGCTACAGATGGAGTGTGATGCGAACGATCTTAGGATCGAAGGCGAGGTGCCCTTGGCGCTGCGAGGTGCCTTCTACCGCAATGGACCGAATCCTCAGTTTGCACCCAAGGGGTCCTACCATTGGTTCGGCGGAGACGGCATGGTGCATGCCTTCCATATCGCGGAGGGGCGCGTAAGTTACCGAAATCGTTGGGTTCGCACGATTAAGTTTAACCGCGAGCGGGAAGCGGCAAGGCCCCTGTTCAGTCCCTTCAACCCCATGGAGAACGATCCAAGCGTTCACAATGTGCAAACCGACGGCGTGGCCAATACCAACATCATTTGGCATGCGGGCAAGCTTTTGGCGCTGGAAGAGGCTCATGCACCCTTCGAGCTAGATCCGCACAGCCTGGCCTCCATTGGCGTGCATGACTTTGACGGTAAGCTTCGCGGCCCAATGACCGCCCATCCCAAGATCGACCACGAGACCGGGGAAATGCTGTTTTTCGGATACAACGCGGAAGGCGGAATCTCTGAGGCTATGACGTTTAACGTGGTGGACGGCAAGGGGAATCTTATCCGCAGCGAATCCTTTAAGGCGCCTTATGCGGCCATGGTCCATGACTTTATGGTGACTAAGGAGCACATCATTTTCCCCATAATGCCGCTCACGGGCAGCATTGAACGGGCCATGACGGGAGGTCCGGTTTACGCCTGGGAACCTGAAAAGGGCACTCATATTGGAGTCATGCCGAGACATGGGTCGGTGGAGCAGATGCGATGGTTCCGAGGTGAGGCATGCTACGTTTTCCACCCCATGAATGCCCACAGCGACGGCAACGAGATTGTGTGCGATGTGTGTGAGTATCCAGAAGCGCCGCTGTTTCCGGGAGTGGACGGTACTCCAGGCGATCCGAAGAAGGCCCTGGCCAAATTGGTTCGGTGGACCTTTGATCTAGATGCAGAAACTGACGGCTTTAGCCGTGAACCCCTACAGGACATGGTATGTGAGTTTCCCAGGCTTGATGAACGAAGAACCGGCCTGTCCTATCGCTATGGGTACTTTGCTGGGAATACGCGGCCTGAGGCCAAGGTGGGCGGGTTCAATATGATCGGTGCGGTTGACCATCTCACCGGTGCGCTAGACCTGTACAACGTAGGCGAGGCCTGCGCTACCAGCGAGCCAGTTTTTGTTCCTGCTTCAGAGACTGCGGCAGAAGGAGAGGGATTTTTGCTGGCCTATGTTTATGACGCGAATCGAGGCGCAAGTCATCTGGTGATCCTGGATGCCCAGAACGTAGCCCAGGGCTCATTGGCCAAGGCATTTTTGGATCATCGTATCCCCTTTGGTTTCCACGGAAACTGGCGAGGCGCGGAAGCCCGATAAAGTCTCCTGTAATGGGTCCCAGGCCTAAAGGGCGTCTGGCTCCTCTACGCTAACGCTTTTGATGAGAGCGAAAACGCGCTGCCCGGGGCGAAGGTCAAGCTGCGCGACGGCGGCATGAGTAAGTTGGGAGACAATGAGTTGGTCACCAATGTTCAGCGAAACATGACGGATGCCATCATCCTGGGCGTCTTGGATAGCGTGAATCTCAGCCTCAAGGATGTTGCGCACGCTGAGGTGCTTGGGGCGTTCGCTAGCAATCACCACGTCTCTTGGATCGAAATAGCAATGGACCTGGGTATCCTCGGGCAGGGGTTGGTTGCGCACGAACTGAAGGTGTTCTCCTGCCACGTTAATAAGGCAGAGCCTAAAGGCCTCATCGAAGCCAACGACCCGACCCTGCAGTAAGTTACGGCCGGCAAGGGAATAACCCGCCGGATCGAGCCGAAGCTTGGCCAGAACCGCTCGGGTACTGCCCTGGATCGCTACCTGACCCTGATCGAGGACCACCATGGTGGCGCACAGTTGGGCGACTTCGTCAGCAAGGTGACTGACATACAGTATGGGAATATCCAGGGCCTCCGTGATGCGCCGCAGATAGGGAAGAATTTCCGCCTTTCGGGCCGGGTCCAACCCCGTGAGCGGTTCATCCAACAGCAACAGCCTGGGTTGGGCCAGCAGAGCTCTGGCGAGGGCAACTCGCCTGGCCTCGCCTCCGGACAGGTCGGTACTCTGACGTTTGAGTAGGTGCCCGAGGTCTAGGGTGTCTACGATGCTGTCTCGGTGAAGCACTCCGTCGCCGCTGGCCACGGATGGCGCGCGCTGTTCGGCAAAATCCAGATTGCCCGCGACGTTAAGGTGGTTAAACAGCCGGTTATCCTGAAAGACGAAACCAACACCTCGCCGTCTAGGCGCCAGCCACTGACCTTTACCCTGCCAAATTTGTTCTCCGTAGCGCACGGTACCCAAACACGGCTCTAGGCCCGCAAGGCACCGAAGCAGGGTGGTTTTACCGCTACCGCTGGGCCCGAAAAGCGCGGTTGCGCCGGAGCTAACGCGCAGCTCAACGTCGAGCTTGAAGTCCGCACGGGCAGCTTTGATGTTTATCTGCAGCATTTAGGACAGTCTCAGCGGTGAGCGTCGGTTCAGGGTGTAGACCAGGATGAGCACAATGAAGGAGAAAGCGAGGAGCAGCCCTGATAAAAAATGGGCCTGATCGTAGTTCAGGGTCTCCACCTGCTCGTAGATGGCAATGGAAATAACCCGGGTCTCTCCCGGGATATTCCCACCCACCATAAGGACGATGCCGAATTCCCCCAGGGTATGTGCAAAGGTCAGAACAAGGGCGGTGAGATAACCGCCGCGGGCCAGGGGCAGCACGATATTCCAAAAAGTATCCATCGGCCCTGCACCCAACAGGGTAGCGGCTTCGATGGGTCCCTTGCCCATTTGGGAGAAGGCATGGGTCAGAGGCTGCACCATAAAGGGCAGCGAGTAGACCATGGATGCGATGACCAGCCCGTGAAAGGAGAAAGCCAGCGTGGTGTCCGTGACGGTCAGCCAGGCTGATCCCAAGGGATTGCTAGGGCTGAATAGCAGCAGTAAGTAGAAGCCGATCACCGTTGGCGGCATCACCAGGGGCAGTGCCGTGATGGCCTCAATGACGGGGCGAAGAGGATGGCTCGTATGGGCAAGCCACCAGGCTAGAGGCGTTGCCAGGATGGCCAACAACGCCGTGGTGATTAGTGCTAGCTCAAGGCTGAGCCATATGGCAGGAAGCTCTGACAAGGTCTATATGCGTCCCCGAATCCCAGTGCTTGAGCCTTAGGCTGCGGGCTTGCGAAACTTGAGGGTCATGCGGTTGGATTCCCCAATGGCGCGCATGGCTGCTGCGGCCTCGGGCTTGTCCCGGCTGCCCATCAAACTGGGCGGCAGTCGCCAGACGATATCCTCTTCCCCATGTTGGTCCTTAGGATTGGCATTGATGTCTGACTCACTCTCGTAAATAAAGCCAGCGGCCTCCATGCTCTGGATGACGAAGGCCGGCTTTAAATAACCGCGCGATCCGTTGGCCCAAGCGTCGGACATTTCGTCCCGGGCTGCGTGCTGGACAATACCCGCAATGCCGCCGGGCTTGAGTACCTTATGCGCATCGGCGATGGCCTGGGTTAAAAAGCCACCCTGGTCTTCAAAGCGCGCCAGGTTATGCATGGCGCGGATGAATAAGATTGCATCCGCTGAACCGGCCATCTCCTCGGGTATGGAGCCAAAGAGAACGGCATCGACCTGGGCGCTGTGACGGTCGCGCCACCCCTCAGCGATCGCTGTCCAATCCGTGGTCCAAGTCGCCAGTTCGGCGATCCGCTCCGCGCTGATAAAGCCAAACAGGGGCCATATGTTCGCGGGGTAATTTGCACCAACGAGCTTCCCCTCTGGGCCTAGCGCGGGCAGGAGAATTTTGCTGTACCAGCCACCGCCAGGTAGCGCTTCGACCACCGTCATGCCGGGCTCGATGCCAAAAAAAGCGAGGGTTTGCTCGGGATTTCGATACGGGTAACGCGCTTTCACCTCATCTGGCTGGGCGGCTAAGATGTCACCGAGGGAGGCCGCTTCCTGGGCGTGTGCAGTGTGACCATGATGGTCCCCGTGGCTTAGCGCGGCGAAGAGGAGCGTCGAGGCAAAAAGAAGTAGGTGTCTCATGGTGATTTCCTTATCAAAGAGGTCAGGCTCTGCCGATGGTACGTGAATTCCGCCACTAATGAACTTGTGCGAGGGCTTCTCCGACGATTGAAGCAATGGACTTGATATCCTGTTCTTCTGAGGTGAATGCAGGCCCGAATTGAACGGTATCTCCGCCCCATCTGACATATAGCCCAAGCTCCCAGCAACGTACGCCAATCTCAAAGGGCCGAATGAGGGGGTCTCCATCTCGAGGGGCTATCTGCAGCGCGCCCGCCATGCCGAAGTTACGAATGTCGGTGATATGCGGTTGTCCACGGAGGCTATGTAGGGTGCGCTCCAGCACCGGTGCCAGGCGCTGGGCTCGGCTCACCATATCGTCGTCTTCAAAGACATCCAGTGCCGCCAAAGCCGCAGCACAGGCCACGGGGTGTGCAGAATAGGTGTAGCCATGGGGCAACTCCACCATGTGTTCGGGTAGATTCGCCTCCATGAAGGTCTGATAAATTTCCTCCCGCGTGACCACCGCCCCCATGGGGATGACGCCATTGGTGAGGCCCTTTGCCAGGTTGATCATATCGGGCACCACGCCGAAAGCGTCGGCGCCAAATGCGGTCGCGCAGCGGCCAAAGCCGGTGATGACCTCATCGAAGATCAGCAGTATGTCGTTTTCATCGCAGATTTGTCGCAGCCGCTGGAGATAGTTCTTCGGCGGCACGATCACGCCAGCAGACCCGGACATAGGCTCAACGATGACGGCTGCGATATTCGATGCGTCGTGCAGCATGACAAGTTGCTGCAGGTGGTCGGCTAGATCAGCCCCACTCTCGGCCTGGCCCTTGGTGAATGCGTGATCCGCCTGTAGCGTGTGCGGTAAATGGTCGGCTTCGCCTAGGTTACCGAATAGTTTTCGGTTAGCTCCGATACCGCCAATACTCGTGCCGGCGAAGTTGACACCGTGATAACCCTTATGGCGTCCAATGAAGCGTGTCTTGCTGGGCTGCCCCTTCATACGCCAGTAGGCGCGGGCAATTTTAAGGGCGGTATCCGCACACTCCGAGCCAGAGTTGGTAAAAAACGCATGGTTTAAATTGCCTGGTAGCATTTGAGTCAGGCGGTCGGCCAGTGCCGTTGCCCCGGGGTGGCTGAACTGGAAACCCGGTGCGTAGTCCATGGTGCCTAACTGTGCGGCGACCGCTGCGGTGATCTCCGGCCGGTTATGTCCATAGCCGCAACACCAAAGACCTGACATGCAGTCAAAAATCTTGCGGTCGTCCGGGTCAAAGAAGTGGCAACCGTCGGCTCTCACCATGATCCTGGGATCTTTGTGGAATTGGCGATTCGCCGTATACGGCATCCAGTGGGCTGCCGTGGTCTGTGCATTTGCGCGTTGTTTCATCACGTTGTCTGACCTTTTCTCTGCATCATCAAATTCATGTCATCAGGTCCTGAGCCGCTGCTAAGAATACAGCAAGCGGGAGGCTATTGCCCTTGCAGTCCGTTGGGCATCGTTACAGACTGCTGCTCCAACCAGAGGCCGGAGGAGCGCATCATGATGAAGTTAGATCGTCAAGGGGACGTTTTTACTTTGACCCTGGACGCCGGTGAGAATCGCTGGAATACGACCTTTGTTCGGGCCTTTGCCGAAGCCCTTGATGAGGTGGAGGCTTCCACCGGCCCCGCAGCCTTGGTGACCGCCTCTGCCAGTGAAAAATTCTTCTCTAACGGCCTAGACCTCGAGTGGGTCCAACAGCCGGATGCTTTCCCGGAAGGGGGAGACCGTGAGGTATTTGGATCCGAGTTTATGGCGTTGATGGGCCGCATCATCACCCTGCCGGTACCCACCCTCGCCGCCGTAAACGGCCATGCCTTCGGTGCCGGATTTATGTGCGCGCTCTGTCATGATGTTCGACTGATGCGAGCGGATCGCGGCTTCATGTGCGCCAACGAGATGCAGCTGGGCATGCGTATTCCGAAACCAGAACTAACGCTGTTTCGCCACAAACTGCCCATGTCCGCATTTTTTCAAACCGTTCAGCTCGCCAAACGCTGGACCGGCCCTGGGGCGCTGGAGGCTGGGTTTGTCGAGTCGATTGCGGAGCAGGAGGTTCTGCTCGAAAACGCGAGGGCGCGTGCCGCAGAGCTTGCGCCCCTCGCGGCAAACCGGGCCAATTTCGGCGGCCAAAAAGAGGCGCTATATGGGGAAAACGCCATTATTAATAGCGCGCACGGCCCAGCGCACCTGCTCAAGCACTCCGAGCAGTTCGACCATTAGGCTGAGGGATATCGTTAGACTCGGACAGCGTCGTCGGTGCTGCGAATTACCTTCCCTGCGCGAGTACCCAGCAGCTCGTCGTTCTCTAGGATGAGAGCGCCATTGCATAGCGTGGCTCGATACCCCTCGGCACGCTGAATAAACCGGCCAGCGCCACCTGGGAAGTCATAAACGAATTCAGGCATTTGCTCGCTGAGCCGGGCCAGGTCGATCACGTTAATGTCCGCTTTCATGCCCACGGCCAGACGTCCTCGGTCTTGGATATTCAGTATTCTGGCGGGTGCCGAGGTAATACGCCGCACGGCTTCCGCCAGGGAGTAGACCCCGGTATCCCGATGCCAGTGCGATAGGACAAAGGTAGCCCAGCCGCAGTCCATGATCTGGCCCACATGGGCACCCGCGTCTCCCAGGCCTGGGAGTGCCCAGTCAGTCTTAATTAAATCCTCGAGATGGTCTAGATTAGGGTTGAACAGACGCAGCGTGAACAGCGCCTTGCCGTCGCTCTCGCGCATCATGCGCAGCCAGGTTGCTGCCGGATGTTCGCCTGCCTCTCGGGCCAGGGCGGCCAAGCAGCCCTCGCCACCCTGTACATAATTGGGTTTTGTACCATCTCCCATCCAGAACAGACGTCCGAACAAATCCGCATAGCGCGCGGGGTCGGCTTCGCTAGCCGCCTCGGCCTCGCTAATGAGCGCCGCCATGGTGCCGGGGTCGTTAATGGCCGCAAGGCGATCAGCAAAAGGCTGAGCAAAGAGCGCCTTCCATTCGGGGCTCTTGATAAAGAGCGCATTGTGCAGGCTGCTCACAAAGCCGCCGCTACGAGGAATAGTTACTGCATTGATATCCAGCCCCTCAGCGTCGCGCATGCTGCCAATATTTTCTTTTAGGAAATCGCTGAAGCGGCTGTCTGCGCCGGCACCGGCGCTGAACAGCACCCTTGCTCCGGCTCTGGCTTTGTCCCCGATGAGCTGAATCTCACTATGATGATCCGTTTCAAAGTTCATCACCCCCTGCATCAGACCGCCTTGATCGCCAACGCCCTTGGCGATGGCCAGTAACTCATCTGGCTGGGCGTGGGTGCCGGGGACATGACGTCCATCAGGCAGATAGTGGCCGAGGTAGCGGGAGGTTGAAAAACCTAGCGCCCCCTCCGCAACAGACTGTGCGGCTAGGTCGGCCAACTGTGTGAGTTCTTCCGGTGAAGGGCTGTCGTCAACGCTGCGTTCTCCCATGACATAAAATCGCAGGGCGCAGTGGCCAACGAGGCCACCTACGTTGATGGCCGGCTTCAAATTTTCCACGGCATCCAGATAGCCCCCATAACCTTCCCAGTCCCAGGGCAGTCCGTTCAAGATCGCGTCTTTGGGAATGTCCTCTACAGTTTCCATCATGCCCGCTAGAAACTCCCGGTCCGCGGGTCTGCATGGGGCGAAGGTGACGCCACAGTTGCCCAATAGCGCGGTAGTCACGCCATGCCAGCTCACTGGAGTCATCATGGGGTCCCAGCCGATCTGCGCGTCCAAGTGGGTGTGCAAATCTATGAACCCTGGCGTTACGATCATGCCCGCGGCATCTATCTCTTTTTTTGCAGAACCCTCTACGTCGCCCAACGCAGTAATGATGTCGCCGCAAATGCCTAGATCGGCGAAGACAGGCTCGCTGCCGCTTCCGTCCACTAGCCGCCCACCTCGAATGATGATGTCGTACTCCATTCTTCTCCCCTCGCGCTTTGTTGATCAGGCTATCGACAGTTGGCGATAGCTCCAAAGCTCGTCATCTTGACAGCTCGTTTTTTTGTTGTATACGCTCCCGGAGGTGAGGGCGGCAGCCTAAAAGATCAGCGAAGAGAGGTTGCATGGCCATAGCGAATGAGCACATTACACACTATCGTGAGCATGGATTCGCCGTGGTGGAGAATTTCCTGGCTCCAGCGCTCTTGGCGGCAGCGCGTGAAGAAATCGAGGCTTTGTTACCCGGTTGGCTCGACTATGCCGACAATCCTCAAGCCCCAAAACCGGACCATTGGAATGAGCCAGGGCGCTCTCGACGCACCCTGCGTTTCCCGTTTGTGGGCCGGGCACTCAACGACATCACGCTGCATCCGGATCTCCAGGACTTTGCCAAGCTCATGACCGGGGGCGAAGACATTGTCTGTGAACAGTCTGACTTGACCTATAAGTGCCGGGGGCACTATGCAGACAGTGAACAGGTCATGCACCTGGACTATATGAATCACACCTTGGTCTATCCGCCGGATCTGCCAAAGTACTGGCAGACGGCTTTCCTGCTCTACTATTCCGATGTATCCATTGATCAGGCACCTACGGCTGTAACCTCCTGGCAGGCGTATCGCGATGAGCTTCTGTGGCCCGCAGCGCATACTCGAGATGAACGTCCAGCGCTGTACGACAAGGAGGTCAAGGTGACCGTGCCGGCAGGGTCGCTTCTCGCCTACAGCATGCGCACCTTTCATCGCGGCACTGCCTTTCAGGCCGACGGTGCCCGAGTTGGCCACTTCATTAGCTATGCCCCGAAAAATCCAAGGTGGATGGGTATTGTTGGGTGGCCAGAGCAGGGCGTGCATGCCGGATTCGCAAGCTGGATGGTCCAAGCTTCGCCCGCTGAACGAGCATTGGTGGGTTTTCCCGACCCCGGCGACCCCTATTGGACTGAGGAAACCCGGGCTGGCGTGGCGGCGCGCTTTCCTGGCATTGATCTGTCCGTCTACTAAAAAGAATAACTAAAAAAAGGAATGTTCGGATGGTGATTTATGGCGTCGGGATTTTGGCGGCCTCTCTGCTGGGCGGAAATGCGCTGGGCAACCTCATCGGGCAACTTATGGGCATCGATGCCAACGTCGGGGGCGTAGGTATCGCCATGCTGCTGCTGCTAGGCCTAACCTCATTGCGTGCCCCAGGTTTCAGCCTCGGTCCAATGAGCGCCCAGGGCATCAGCTTTTG
>CENU01053198.1_pt1 | contig 12700 bp, 12 predicted proteins | sample 361331 | NCBI WGS metagenome assembly CENU01 (sample SAMEA2619766, study PRJEB7988) | marine metagenome | isolation source: saline water (ENVO:00002010), including
CAAGTGGTAATCGATCAGTTCATTACCAGCGGTGAATATAAGTGGGCGCGACTCTGTGGTCTCACGATGTTATTGCCCCATGGCTACGAGGGGCAGGGGCCTGAGCACTCTTCGGCTCGGTTAGAGCGATATTTGCAGCTGTCTGCGGAAGAGAACATTCAGGTTTGTGTGCCCACGACACCCGCACAGGTATTTCACATGCTGCGTCGGCAGGCGATAAGACCTTTGAGAAAGCCGCTTATCGTCATGTCGCCCAAGAGTTTGTTGCGTCACAAGAGCGCAGTGTCCTCGCTCGAGGAGCTCGCGAATGGTCACTTCGAGCCGGTCATTGATGATGTGCGTTGTGCCCATAGCGAGAAGGTGTCAAGAGTCATTCTGTGCTCTGGCAAGGTCTATTACGACCTCGATGCAGCGCGTGAAAAAACAAGCAGTGAACACGTGGCCATTGTTCGGGTGGAACAGCTCTATCCGCTACCAGAGAAGCGGCTGTCAGAGGTCCTTACGGCCTATCCTGAGGCGAAAGAAGTTGCCTGGTGCCAAGAGGAACCTATGAATCAGGGCGCCTGGCATTCGGTGCAAGACGAACTTCGCGAATTAGCGACAGTGCACTGTGGCGCGCCGTTTCGTTACATCGGGCGACCTGCATCAGCTTCGGTATCAGCGGGCTACGCAGCGCTTCACTTACGCGAGCAACAAGCATTTATTTCGGAGGCTCTGGGGGAATGAGCGTCCAGACAACGGCAGCAATAATGGAAAACGATTATGACTATTGAGATTAAAGCGCCGGCATTTCCTGAGTCAGTGGCCGATGGCGAAGTCGCTGTTTGGCATAAACAGGAAGGAGATGCGGTCCAGCGAGACGAGTTATTGGTTGAAATTGAAACCGACAAGGTGGTGATGGAAGTGGTTGCCCCTGAGTCCGGTCATCTTTCACGGATTGTGGCCGCAACAGGGGACACGATCCTAAGCGAGGCACTGCTAGCGGAACTGACACCGGGAGAGGTATCGGCGGCCGCAGAGTCGTCAAATGACTCCGAGCCTTCGGTTAGTCAGGACGAAACTCCTGCTATGGGGCCTGCGGCGCGTCAGTTGGTAGAGGAACATAAGCTTGATCCGGCGGCCATTGCTGGTAGGGGTAAAGGTGGTCGAATTAACAAAGATGACGTTTTGGCACATCTGGCGTCGGTAAACGCTGTACAGGAGGAGCCCACGGGAACTGCCGTATCAGCACCCGCACCAGTGGCGCCATCAGCGCCAGCAGCAACGTCTTCGGCTGTCGATGTGAGCGGGCCCACCAGCGAGCGTATTGAGCGACGTGTGCCCATGACACGTATGCGGGCTCGAATCGCCGAACGGTTGCTGTCTGCGACACAGCAAACGGCGATGCTGACCACCTTCAATGAGGTCGATATGGCGCCGCTAATGCGTTTAAGATCGCAATATAAAGACCAATTTGAGAAAGCGCATAATGGAACCCGTCTCGGTTTTATGGGCTTCTTTGTTCGAGCATGCTGCGAGGCCCTAAAGCGTTTCCCTGAGGTGAATGCGTCGATCGACGGCAACGATGTTGTTTACCACGGCTATCAGGATATTGGTGTAGCCGTATCGACAGAGGATGGCCTTGTCGTTCCTGTGCTCCGCGACGCTGATTTCATGAGCATCGCCGACGTCGAGGCTGCTATTAGGGATCTTGGCCTCAAGGCGCGTCACAAAAAGCTGACCATAGATGAAATGACCGGTGGCACGTTCACCATATCGAACGGTGGCGTCTTTGGATCACTGCTATCAACCCCTATCCTGAACCCTCCGCAGACCGCTATTTTGGGCATGCACGCGATCAAGGATCGACCCGTTGCTATTGATGGTGAGGTGGTGATCAGGCCCATGATGTATTTGGCCTTGTCCTACGATCACCGATTGATCGATGGCAAAACCGCGGTTCAATTTTTGGTGACGGTCAAAGAATTAATCGAAGATCCATCGCGCATATTACTTCAGCTGTAAGAGGTAGGAATTTATGTCAGAAGCATATGATGTTGTAGTTATAGGATCGGGTCCAGCGGGTTATGTTTGCGCCATTAAGTGCGCTCAGTTGGGCCTGCAGACAGCGATTGTAGAGAGCTGGACCGACGGCAAAGGAAAGCCTGTATTCGGTGGCACCTGCCTCAATGTGGGCTGTATTCCCTCAAAGGCGCTACTCGATAGTTCGCACAAGTTTGCCGAAGCAAGAGACCATTTCGGTGATCATGGCATCGGAATCAAGTCACAATCGATCGATGTATCATCGATGTTAGCGAGAAAAAATAAGATCGTTTCTCAGCTGACGGGTGGTGTGTCGTCACTGTTACAGCATAACGGCGTGACGGTGGTTCAGGGACGCGGTCAATTGAAGGCAGGACGATCCGTAGCAGTCACTGATGAGTCTGGAGCGGTCAAAGAGCTTTCGGCGACCAATGTTGTGCTGGCATCCGGTTCCGAGCCCATCAATATACCGTCAGCTCCTGTTGATAATGATGTCATCGTTGACAGCACGGGAGCGCTTGAGTTCGATGAAGTCCCCGAACGTTTGGGAGTGATAGGAGCCGGCGTCATTGGTCTTGAACTGGGAAGCGTCTGGGGGCGCCTGGGTGCTGAAGTTGTTTTATTTGAGGCACTAGATTCCTTTCTACCAATGATGGATGCGCAGGTTAGTAAAGAGGCCGCCAAAGTCTTTAAGAAACAAGGCCTCGATATCAAACTGGGCGCACGAGTAGTCAAGACTGAAGTTAAAAAGGGTGGCGTTACCGTCACCTACTCAGAGAAAGGCGAGGAAGTAACCGCCGAGTTTGACCGGCTGATTGTCGCGGTAGGGCGCAAGCCACGAACACAGGATCTGTTTACCGAGGATTCGGGTGTCACGATGGATGAACGGGGCTTCGTCTTTGTGAATGACTCCTGTGTCACCGAAGCGCCTGGTGTTTGGGCAATCGGAGACATTGTTCGTGGGCCTATGTTGGCACATAAGGGATCGGAGGAAGGTGTCATGGTTGCAGAGCGAATCCACGGTAAACCGGTTCAACTTAACTACGATTGCGTGCCCTCAATTATTTACACACACCCCGAGATAGCCGCTGTGGGTAAGACCGAGCAGGAACTCAAGGCAGAGGGTGTCGATTACAAAGCAGGGTCATTCCCTTTTGCTGCGATTGGCAGAGCCTTGGCAAGTGGCGAAACCGATGGTTTTGTCAAAATCATCGCCGACGCCAAGACAGACCGAGTGCTCGGTGCTCACGTTATCGGACCAGCTGCCGCAGATCTGGTGCAACAAATGGTGATTACCATGGAGTTTGGGGGCAGCGCAGAGGACTTGCAGTTGATGGTGTTTGGCCATCCAACGATGTCCGAGGCGGTACATGAGGCCGCACTGGCTGTCGACAATATGGCGATTCACATGCCAAACAGGAAAAAACGATAACGACATAATAGGGACTCTCAGAAAAAAGAGAGCCTAAGCGACGTGAACGCGTCATCGAGAGATCAACACTAGGGGGACTTATGAACTTGCATGAATATCAGGGCAAGGCTTTGTTTGCGGAATACGGCCTGCCCGTTTCCGTCGGACAGGCTGTCGATACGCCCGAAGCGGCGGCGGCCGCAGCCGAAGCGATTGGCGGTGACAAATGGGTGGTAAAGGCTCAGGTTCACGCGGGCGGTCGCGGAAAGGCGGGAGGCGTGAAGCTGGTAGATTCGCCAGCCGAGGCTAAAGACTTCGCAGCGCAATGGCTTGGTCAAAATCTGGTTACCTATCAAACAGACGCTAGCGGGCAGCCGGTGTCGAAGATATTGGTAGAGACTTGCACCGATATCGCCGACGAACTCTATCTTGGCGCCGTGGTGGATCGCGCAACCCGCAGGATAGTCTTCATGGCCTCGACGGAGGGTGGTGTCGAAATCGAGAAAGTCGCTGAGGAAACACCTGAAAAAATCCTAAAAGCGACCATCGATCCACTGGCAGGGCCACAGCCTTTTCAAGGCAGGGAACTCGCCTTTAAGCTGGGATTGAGTGGTGTTCAGGTCAAGCAATTTGTCAATATTTTCATTGGCTTAGCTAACCTTTTTAAGGAAAAGGACTTGGCTTTGATTGAGGTCAACCCGTTGGTAATTACCGACGAGGGCAACCTGCACTGTCTCGATGCAAAGGTGGTGGTCGATTCAAACGCAATGTATCGGCACAAAGATCTTCAAGCGATGCACGATCCGTCGCAGGAAGACGAACGCGAAGCAAAGGCTGCGGCATGGGAGCTCAACTATGTCGCTCTCGAGGGTAACATCGGTTGCATGGTGAACGGCGCCGGTCTCGCTATGGGCACCATGGATATTGTCAAACTCCACGGAGGACAGCCCGCGAACTTCTTGGATGTCGGCGGCGGTGCCACGAAAGAGCGTGTCACCGAGGCTTTTAAGATTATTTTATCAGACGAGAACGTAAAGGCGGTTCTGATCAATATCTTTGGCGGCATTGTGCGCTGCGACTTAATTGCCGAGGGCGTTATTGGTGCGGTAAATGAGGTTGGTGTGACGGTACCCGTCGTTGTGCGTTTGGAAGGTAATAACGCAGAACTCGGACGCGACGTACTGGCTAATAGCGGATTAAACATTATTGCAGCCACGAGTCTGACTGACGCGGCTCAGCAAGTAGTAGCTGCGGCGGGAGGTGACGCATGAGCATTTTAATCGACGGCAATACTCGAGTGATCTGTCAGGGCTTCACTGGCTCACAGGGAACATTCCACTCAGAACAGGCGATCGCCTATGGCACGCAAATGGTTGGTGGGGTTACGCCGGGTAAGGGGGGACAAGAGCATCTAGGTCTGCCTGTATTCGATACCGTGAATGATGCAGTCGCCGAGACAGGTGCCAATGCATCGGTTATCTATGTACCTGCGCCTTTTTGTAAAGACTCCATTTTGGAAGCGGCTAATGCCGGGGTTGAGCTCATTGTCTGCATCACCGAGGGTATTCCAACGCTGGATATGCTGGACGCCAAAGTCCGGTGTGACGAACTAGGTGTTCGATTAATCGGACCCAACTGCCCCGGAGTCATCACACCCGGTGAGAGCAAAATTGGCATTATGCCCGGTCATATCCACCTCCCAGGTCGAGTCGGTATTGTCTCTAGATCGGGTACCTTGACCTATGAAGCGGTGAAACAGACCACGGATGCAGGTTTTGGTCAGTCAACTTGTGTTGGTATTGGTGGCGACCCGATTCCCGGTTCGAATTTCATCGATATTCTTGGTTTATTCGAACAGGATGGGGCGACCGAAGCTATCGTGATGATCGGCGAGATCGGCGGGTCAGCTGAAGAGGAAGCCGCCGCGTTCATTAAGGAAAATGTTAGTAAACCTGTGGTGTCATACATTGCAGGTGTGACTGCACCAAAAGGTAAGCGCATGGGGCACGCGGGCGCGATCATTTCGGGTGGCAAGGGAACCGCCGATGAAAAATTCGCCGCGCTTGAAGATGCTGGTGTTAAGACAGTTCGTTCACTGGCTGATATCGGTACAGCCATGAGTGAGATCACTGGCTGGTAACCCGAGGCTATCCTTGAGTAAAAGCCCACATCACGTGGGCTTTTTTGTTTCTGAACACTTGAAATTGAGTGGGCAAACCCAATGTAAAGCGTGAAGAAAATTACCGGGAGCTCGTAATGTCCGCTAAACAAACTATGGGGTTTCAAACCGAAGCAAAACGTTTGCTTCAGTTGATGATTCACTCGCTCTACTCGAACCGTGAAATCTTCCTGCGGGAGCTTATTTCAAACGCATCAGACGCTATCGATAAGCGCCGTTTTGCAGCGATCGAAGATAGCTCGCTAGACGTGAGTGTCGAGGGTTATGAAATTCGCGTTGAAGTCGACGAGGAGGCAAAAACGCTGTCGATCAGTGATAACGGGATTGGCATGTCTCGCGACGATGTTGTCGAGAACTTAGGCACCATTGCAAAGTCAGGCACAGCTGCCTTTATGGAGCAGCTTAGTGGCGATCAGCAAAAAGATAGCCAGTTGATCGGCCAATTCGGTGTTGGCTTCTATTCCTCGTTCATTGTCGCTGACCGCGTGGAGGTCATCACTCGAAAAGCGGGTAGCGATGAGGCCACCCATTGGGAATCAACTGGCGAGGCCGAATTCAGCATTGACGAGGCGTCACGTGAGGCACCGGGCACTACCGTGATTCTTCATTTGAATACTGAGGCCGAGGAGTTTGCCTCACCTTGGCGTGTTCGCAGCGTGATTAAAAAGTACTCAGATCATATTTCTGTCCCGGTGCTGATGCAGGAACAAAAGCCACCGAGTGACGATGAGGCTGATGCTGACGATGATATTCCCAACTGGGAGCGTGTTAACGAAGCCAAAGCGTTGTGGACTCGTAGCCGTTCTGAGGTGTCTGACGACGAATACAAAGAGTTCTATCGTCATGTGTCGAGTGATTATCAAGAGCCCTTGAGTTGGAGTCATAACCGCGTAGAAGGCAAGCTCGAGTACACATCGTTGTTGTATCTGCCCAGCCAAGCGCCATTTGATCTATGGAATCGCGAGGGTGCGCGAGGCTTGAAGCTCTATATTCAGCGCACGTTTATCATGGACGACGCGGAGCAGTTTCTGCCGCTTTACCTGCGTTTTGTTAAGGGAGTATTGGACTCTCAGGATCTACCTCTCAACATCTCTCGAGAAATTCTTCAGCAAAGCCCACAGGTCGACTCGCTCCGAAGCGCAATGACGAAGCGGGTGCTGGATATGCTGGCCAAAATGGCTAAATCGGACGCCGAGAACTACCAGAAGTTCTGGCAGACCTTTGGCAATGTGTTGAAAGAAGGCCCGGGTGAAGATTTTGCGAATCGAGAAAAGATTGCCGAATTACTCCGTTTTAGCTCGACGCATGACGACAGTGACATTCAAAACGTTTCGCTTAAAGACTATTGCGAGCGGATGTCAGAGGGGCAGGACAGCATTTACTACGTGGTGGCTGAAAATCACGTGACGGCCAAAAACAGCCCTCACATTGAGGTCTTTCGTAAGAAAGGTATCGAAGTGTTGTTGTTATCCGATCGGATAGACGATTGGCTTATGGGCCATTTGAACGAGTTCGAAGGGAAAACACTCAAGGATGTGGCCAAAGGCGAGCTCGATTTGGGTGATAGCACTGACGAAGAGAAAGCGGAACTCGAAGCTGCCAAGGAAGCGAGCGAGAGCTTGCTCGAGCGCATGAGCAGCGCGCTCGATGGCAAAGTGAGTGAGGTCAGGCCGACACTTAGGTTGACCGATTCTCCAGCGTGTCTGGTGGTCGGCGAGCACGAGCTTGGCGTTCAAATGCGCCGTATGCTCGAGGCTGCAGGGCAGGAGTTGCCGGCAAGCGACCCGATTTTGGAGGTCAATGTTGAACATGGTTTGGTCAAGCGGATGGATGCTGAGCAAGACGAAGATCGCTTTGCTGACTTGGCGCTCATACTGCTCGATCAGGCAACCTTAGCTCAGGGATCGGCGTTAGATGATCCCGCGAGCTATGTTGCGCGGATGAACAAATTATTGGTCGAGATGAGTGCTTAACGCTTGCTGGTAACGCTCTGGAGGCATGGTCAAGCAGGATTTGATGCGCCCACTGACGAATTGAGGCCTCTAACCTCATGGGGGCGTGACCATGTGATGGCGGGTGCCGATCACTTCAGGCAGTGGTGTGATCAGTCGCAGACTGAATTACCGATGACTGTCGTTCACAGTCCATTACTACGAACCACGCAGACGTCAGAGCTTCTTTTAGAATGCCTGCGCTTGGGCAAAGCCCAAGCGTCCGATCTGCTGGTACCGGGGCGCACCGATTATACCGACGGGGCCTATCTGGATTTTGACCAAGCGCATCATCTAGTGGTGGGTCATCAACCCTATCTTTCAAGGCTGATTGATGTATGGTGCGACGCGGATCGACTGCCGCCGCTGATGCCAGGTGGCTTCGCCGTGCTGTCTTTGCTTGCTCCGAACCGGGGCGGTGCAGACCTATTAATGATGTGTTCTGAGGGTGGTCAAGTTTGAAAGATGCACCGAGAGAAATCTCGTTAGTCGCTGATGGGCTTACTTACCGGGGATTGTCATGGGGTGACCCCTCGGCGCCCCTGGTGTTTGCTATCCATGGGTGGTTAGACAACGCACTCAGCTTTGCGCGCTTAGCGCCGCTCATGGAAGGATGTCATTTCGTTGCGATCGATTTATCAGGCCACGGCCTTAGCAGTCATCGGTCCGCGGATGCGAGTTACCATATCTGGGACGAAATACCTCAACTATTAAAAGTCATTGATCAATTGACCCACGAGCCTGTAGCAGTGATTGGTCATAGCCGCGGTGCGGCCGTGGCGGCTTTGTTGGCGACCGCCCTCGGCGATCGCTGCAGTAGCCTGGCAATGCTCGATGGTATGCTGTTTAGATCGTTTGAAAATGACAATGGCGCAACTTTATTGCGCGACGGCATCGCCGAATTAACAAAATATTCGTCGAGACCGCCTCGGATATTTGATGCCGTTGAGGATTTTATTAAAGCTCGGTCGCGTTATGGTTTCACTCGGGAAAATGCTGAGGTTCTAGTGCCGAGGGCCTTAGAGCGAGTCGATGAGGGATGGTTGTTGCGCAGCGATCCACGGCTATTCGCTGCCAGCATGGTCAAGTTGAGCGATGCCACGGCAGCGGCATGCTATGAGTCAATGGATTTTCCTGTGATGGCGATTATGGGAGCCGATGGCTTTTTCACCAGCGAGGGCGCCCGGGACATGATTGCCAGAATCGGTAAGCACGCACCGCACTTTCGGCAGATCGACCTTGCGGGACCGCATCATTTTCATCTCGAGGGAGACGTAGCGGGCTTGGCCTCGATCCTGCGAGAAACCATCCGAGAGCGCAGAGCGGCTTAACGGACCCGCCGAGACGGCAAATGTAGCAGCGACAAAAACTCCTCACGAGTTTTGGCGTCGTCCCGGAAAGCTCCCAGCATCGATGACGTCTTGGTAATAGCGTTCTGTTTTTCTACGCCTCGCATCATCATGCACATGTGCTCGGCTTCGATGATCACTCCGACATCCGGCGTGCCGGTTACATCGGCGATTGAGGTGGCGATCTGGAGGGTAAGTTGCTCTTGGATCTGAAGCCGTCTGGCAAACATGTCGACGATGCGGGCGACTTTAGATAAGCCTAGCACCGAGCCCCGTGGCAAATAGGCGACGTGACAGCGACCTACAAAGGGCAGAAGATGGTGTTCACAGAGCGAGTAAAGTTCCACATCTTGGACCAAAACCATTTCATTGGAATCACTTGGAAACAGGGCGCCATTGGTAACTGTTTCGAGGTCCTGTTCGTAACCGTGAGTCAAGAATTTAAATGATTCTGCGGCGCGCTTCGGTGTGTCCAGTAAGCCCGGACGAGTAATGTCCTCACCCACGGCTTCTATTATTTTTTGCCAGTGCTGTTCCATAACTAAGTCATCCCCCCGGGGAGGCCAATGATATCATGCAGGTCACCTGTAAATTGGTCGTAACGTGACAAGCTTTCGCGAAATTTTGATCGCTACCGAAGATGCGCTAGTAGAGGCGAATATCTACTGCGGCCATGGCTTTGACTCAGCGCATGACGAGGCGGTGGCGCTAGTGCTGGCGGCCGCGAATTTATCACTGACAGAGACGGGGTCGGAGATTCTGGACGAGTCTTTTCCCAACGAGGCGGAGTCAACGCTCGAGCAATATGTGCAACGGCGCTGTCAGGACCGAGAGCCCACGGCATACATTGTCGGTGAGGCTTACTTTGGACCACTAAGCTTTATTTGTGATCGACGTGCGCTGGTGCCACGGTCTCCGATCGCTGAACTTGTCGAGAAGGAATTTGATCCCTGGCTGACCAGCGCGTCTCCCGAAGTTATAGTCGATGTGTGTTGTGGTGGCGGCAGTTTGGGGCTGTTAGCAAACGCAGTATTCCCCGAGGCACTAGTGGTGCTATCAGACTTGGATCGGTCGGCGCTGTCATTAGCCGCTGATAACCGGCAGTTGCATGACGCGTCCGTGGGTCTAATTCGGGGTGATTTGTTATCCTGGCTCGCTGACGAGTCGACCGATGTCATTCTCGCGAATCCGCCCTATGTTGATGCTGAGGATATGGCCGCGTTGCCCCCCGAATATTTGCACGAGCCGCAGTTGGCTCTTGATGGCGGTGCGGATGGTTTGGATCTGGTTCATTCGTTGCTCATAGATGCTGAGCGCACGCTGAAGCAGGGCGGCATAATGATTCTAGAAGTCGGCAACAGCCTTGAGGCGCTTGATGCCATTTCAGCTCATCTCAGCCCGGTATGGGTAGAGCTTGCCTATGGTGGTCATGGGGTTGCCATTCTGACAAAGACAGACCTATCGATTTGGCGCGGAATGACGGACAATTTGGGTTCTAGGGTCGGAGTTTAAGATGTCAGGAAATTCATTTGGCCGTTTGTTCACGGTGACTAGTTTCGGAGAGAGCCATGGACTGGGTCTAGGTTGCGTTGTTGACGGCTGTCCACCCGGTCTCGAGTTGTCGGCAAGCGACTTGCAGCACGATCTAGATCGCCGAAAACCAGGTACCTCTCGGTTCACGACCCAACGCAAAGAGCCCGATGAGGTGCAAATTTTATCGGGTGTTTTTGAAGGTAAGACCACAGGAACGCCCATTGGACTTCTGATCATGAACCAAGATCAGAAGTCTAAGGACTACAGCAAGATCAAGGATCGTTTTAGGCCAGCGCACGCGGATTACAGCTATCAGCAAAAATACGGGATGCGCGATTATCGCGGTGGGGGACGGTCGTCAGCTCGCGAGACCGCGATGCGAGTGGCTGCGGGCGGTATCGCAAAGAAATGGCTGCAAGAGCGCTACGGAGTGACGATACGAGGTCGCTTGGCTGCGCTGGGGCCTCTGAAGGTTGGAACCACCGATTGGGATGCTGTCGAGACCAATCCTTTCTTTTGTGGTGACGAACAATTGATTCCAGCACTCGAGCAGTATATGACTGATATTCGGCGCGAAGGTGATTCCATTGGCGCGCGCTTGCACGTGGAAGCCGCTGGAGTGCCACCAGGCTGGGGTGAGCCTGTGTTCGATCGACTGGATGCGGATATTGCATCGGCCATGATGGGTATCAATGCGGTTAAGGGTATAGAGATCGGTGCTGGTTTTGCGTCAGCGGCGCAGAAGGGAAGCGAGCATCGGGATGAACTCACCCCCGATGGCTTCACCAGTAACAACGCCGGGGGCGTACTGGGAGGAATTTCCAGCGGTCAGACTGTTACTGTCGGGCTTGCGCTGAAGCCCACCTCCAGCATTCAAGTCCCCGGCGAGACTATCGATGTTAATGGCGATAGCACGGATGTCGTTACCACGGGGCGGCACGACCCCTGTGTGGGTCTGCGCGCAGTTCCTATTGCTGAGGCGATGTTGGCCTTGGTCCTCATCGATCATGCACTGCGTCATCGCGGCCAGAATGCCGACGTGCTATCGCCGACTCCATCAATCCCCGGAAATCGATAAGTCATGATGAAACGCCGCCTGCGGATGTTCAGAACGGCAAGCCTTGGCGTGATGGCTACTGCCGCGCTGGTCTGGGGCGCCGTGGATATTGTCGGAGTCTCCTTCGATGCTATCCTAGGTTATCTTTGGCAAAGCCTTTTAGGTGTTTTGTTACTAGTGCTGCTGTCACTCCCGGTTGGCATGGTACTTGGTTGGATTCGGCGCCGACGGCAGGATTGACTGAGAGCCAAGGTCTCCGTTAATTGGGTACTTACATCAGGCCCGCATCCGTTATGATGTAGCAGGTAAAACAACAACAATTTGGAGAAGACCATGGTCAGGTTTATTTTCGCGACACTCATTGCGGTATCGACAACCCTATCCTCGACTGCCTTTGCCGATGGGCATGCATCATTCGATTGGGATGCGGCTCTTAACGGGGATCATCGAAGCGAAGCCAACAAGTCTCGAGATCAATATCGCCATCCCAAAGAAACACTCGAGTTTTTTGGTTTAACACCAACCATGACAGTAGTGGAGGTGTCACCTGGTGGCGGCTGGTACTCAGAAGTGCTCGCGCCCTTGTTGGCACCGCAGGGACAATTGATTGCGGGTCATGGAACCGTGAACGGCAGCGCCTATGGACGTCGATCACTTGGCGGCTATTTGCAGAAGCTCGGCAAGAATAACGATCTCTACGGTTCAGTGATTGTTGACTCGATGGCACCACCGGAAACGCCGTTGAGTGTGGCCGACAATTCAGTCGACATGGCGCTTGTTTTCCGGAACGTCCACTCATGGCTCAATGCCGGCAGTGCTGAGGCGTCGTTGGCGGAAATCGCTCGTGTTCTGAAACCTGGTGGCGTATTGGGCATTGTTCAGCATCGTGGTGCCGAAGGCACGCCGCTTGATGTATCGAAGCGAACCGCTTACGTTCCCGAGTCGCTGGTGATCAGCATGGCTGCAGCGGCCGGCTTAGAGCTTGACGGTAGCAGTGAGATCAACGCGAATGCGAAGGACACCAAGGACTATCCACGAGGTGTTTGGACGCTACCGCCGAGCTATCGCGAGGGTGACAACAATCGTGACAAGTATACGGCCATTGGAGAGAGCGATCGGATGACGCTGCGCTTCAAGAAGCCGGGTGCTTAATTTTTC
>CENU01139899.1_pt1 | contig 12700 bp, 10 predicted proteins | sample 361331 | NCBI WGS metagenome assembly CENU01 (sample SAMEA2619766, study PRJEB7988) | marine metagenome | isolation source: saline water (ENVO:00002010), including
CAGCATATGCTCCTCCTAATGCCTTAAAGGATTTTAAATGAAATCTTCTGGACTCATCTTTGTAAAATATTTTATTGATATTTAAATGCTTTTCTAATTTATCAAGCGATAAGAGAGGAGTAGCATTATAGTTTTTCCAACTTGAAATTGTTTTGTAAGCATTTATCAAAAGTTTAGAAGGAACATTTTTTAACACAAGTCTTCTACTAAACATAAAGTTTTTATTTAACAAAAACTTAGTAAAATTCCAATTTCGGGTTATTTTTAGATTTTTCACTTTAGCAATCTAAAGTATTGTTTTTCTCCCACATTGTTACTGGTCTCTTTTTATTAAAAGTTTCTTTTTTTTTAAAATCTTTAATTTCAGAATTTTTTAATTTAATATAACTTTTAATGACATCTTTACTAAAAGCATTATTTAACGATTTGCTATTTTCTAGAAGCTTGAGTGCTTGTCCAATCTCATTTGGAAGTTTTTTTAGTTTTGAATATTTTTTATAGTCAGTATACATATTACAATGCAATGGTTTTCCTGGATCTAATTTCTTGTTTATACCCTCAAGTCCAGCAGCGATAATACCAGCTTGTAGCAAATAAGGATTTGCAGAGCCATCCATAAGTCTAAGTTCAAATCTTCCTGGATCTGGTATTCTAATCATATGAGTTCTATTATTTCCTGTATATGAAATACTACTTGGAGACCATGTAGCACCAGATTTTGTTGGAGGAGCATTGATTCTTCTGTAACTATTTATCGTTGGGTTAAAAAAAGCTGATAGAGCTTGGGCATTATTTATAACCCCACCTAAAAAATTATAAGCAAGTTTGCTTAATCCTAGATTGTCTTTCTTATCTAAGAATTTATTATTTTTTCCATTCCAAACTGAGACATGCGCGTGACAACCATTACCTGTTAAATTATGGAAAGGTTTTGGCATAAAAGTAGCCCTTAAACCGTGCTTTTCGGCTAAACTTTTCACCATAAACTTAAAAAAAACGTGTCTATCAGCTGTAATTAAACTATCCGAGTAATCCCAATTCATCTCAAATTGACCATTCGCATCCTCGTGATCATTTTGATAAGGTTTCCATCCTAGTTCTATCATACTGTCACAAATTTCTTTAATTAGATCATACCGTCTCATTAGAGCAGATTGATCATAACAAGGTTTTGATTGAATATCTCTTGGATCTGCAATTTTGGAACCATCTTCAGAAATTAAAAAATATTCACATTCAACACCTGATTTCATTTGAAGTTTTTTTTGAGACAGTTTCTTAATCTGCTCTTTCAACATTACTCTTGGTGAAGCTTTGACTGTATTACCATCCATGTACAAGTCTGAAGCCAACCAACCTATTTCTTTATTCCAAGGTAATTGTATTAAACTGTTCGGATCAGGTACACCAAACATATCACTATCTGCTGGTGTCATATCAAGCCAAGCTGCAAACCCAGCAAATCCAGCACCATTTTTTTGCATTTCCGATATTGCTTGAGCCGGTACTAATTTAGATCTTAAAACACCAAAGAGATCAACAAAACTAATTAAAAAATATTTAATTTTTTTTTGTTTTGCAATTCGAGATAAGTTTTTTGGCATTCTTTATCTTATGTATTTAAATGATTTCTATCAATCATTTTTTTCACTTGTTCCTGGTATCCAATTACTACCTGCTAAAGGAACCCTGGCCATTGCAGCCGCCTCAACTGTTAATGCACATAAGTCCTCAGGTTCAAGGTTGTGTAAACTATTTTTACCACATGCTCTTGCAAGTGTTTGAGCTTCTAATGTCATAACTTTAAGATAATTTGTAAGTTTTCTACCTGCTTTAATTGGATCTAGTCTTTTCATATATTTCGGATTTTGAGTAGATATACCTGCAGGGTCATTCCCTTCATGCCAATCATCATAAGCACCTGCAGTCGTACCTAATTTTTTATAATCTTTTTCCCATTTTGGATCATTGTCACCTATAGCTATCATTGCTGCGCTACCAATAGATACAGCATCTGCACCTAAAGCTAACGCTTTTGCAACATCAGCTCCATTTCTTATACCACCAGAGATGACAAGTTGAACTTCGCGATGAACATCTAAATCTTGTAACGCATCTACGGCTGGTCTAATACATGCTAATGTTGGTTGACCAACGTTTTCAATAAATACTTCCTGTGTTGCTGCAGTACCACCCTGCATACCATCAAGAACAACAACATCTGCACCAGCTTTTACTGCTAAAGCTGTATCGTAATAAGGTCTTGCACCAGCTATCTTTATAAATATTGGAACTTTCCACTTAGTAATCTCTCTTAATTCTAAAATTTTTATTTTTAAGTCATCAGGACCTGTCCAGTCAGGATGTCTGCAAGCAGATCTTTGATCAACTCCTTTTGGTAATGTTCTCATTTTAGCAACTCGATCATTAATTTTTTGACCCAATAACATTCCACCACCACCTGGTTTAGCTCCTTGACCTATGACTACTTCGATAGCATCTGCTTTTCTTAAGTCATTTGGATTCATTCCATATCTTGAAGGTAGAAGTTGGTAAATTAACTGTTTTGATTGACCTCTTTCCTCTGGTGTCATTCCTCCATCGCCTGTAGTTGTTGATGTGCCAGCTGCACTTGCTCCTCTTCCTAGCGCCTCTTTAGCTGCACCTGACAAAGCACCAAAACTCATTCCAGCTATTGTAATTGGTATATCAAGTTCTAATGGGTTTTTTGCATAACGTGTACCTAAAGTAACATTAGTAGTGCATTTTTCTCTGTATCCTTCGAGTGGATACCGTGACATTGAGGCACCTAAAAAAAGCAAATCATCAAAATGAGGAAGCCTTCTTTTTGATCCTCCACCCCTAATGTCATAAATACCAGTTGAAGCTGCTCTTCTTATTTCAGAATTAGTATATTCATCAAACGTCCATGATTGTCTTGGATGAGTTTTAATTTTTTTGCTCATATTTAATAATTTCCTATGTTATCTACTTTAAAATTGTATAATTTTCTTGCTGAACCATATCTTTTAAAATTTTCAGCTTTAAGATTTTTAATATCAGCTTCCTTTAAAAATTTACTTAATTTTTTAATATGATTTTTATCCATTTTTTTTTCAACACAATCAGCACCTAAGGATTTAACATTGCCTTTAATATAAATATTTGTTTCATACAAACTGTCACCTAACGCTTCTCCAGCATCTCCGCATACAACAAGATTACCTGATTGAGACATGAAACCTGACATATGACCAACAGATCCTTTAACAACTATATCTACACCTTTCATTGATATACCACATCTAGAGCTTGCATCTCCATCAATAATTAATAGTCCACCATGTGCAGTAGCACCAGCAGATTGAGAGGCATTACCTTTAACATGAACTCTTCCAGACATCATATTTTCCGCAACACCAGTCCCTGCATTTCCATCTATAGTAATTTGTGCTTTTTGATTCATGCCAGCACAATAATATCCAACATGACCTTTAATTGATACATTCATATCCTCAGTTAAACCTGCACATATTGCATGATTCCCCTCAGGATTTATTATTGTAAAATCTCTTAGATTTTGTTTTCGATCTAAATTTTGTAATTTATCATTAACTTCTCTCAAATTTATTTTTTTTAAATCTAATTCCATTAATTCCCCCAAGAATAAACTACACCTGGTTCAGGCTCAAAAATTTTCGCATTGTTTACGTTTGGTAAATGAGCCATAGCTTGAAACTCTGAAGCGATAGCAACATAATCATCTGTCTCAGCAATTACAGCTGGTTTACATGCAATCTCATCTCTTAAAACAGCAAAACCTTTTCTAGTACCAGTGATAAAAGTATAAAATCCATCTAAATCTTTAAGACCATCCTTGAGTGTATCATTTAAACTTTTTTTATTTGATAAATTTTTAGATATATATCCAGCTGCTACCTCTGTATCATTTTCAGAGTTAAAATTTATACCTCCTTTTTTTAATTTTCTTCTAAGATTATTATGATTTGATAATGATCCATTATGAACTAAACATTCGTCTTCACCTGTAGAATAAGGATGTGAACCATCAGTGGTAATTGCACTTTCAGTTGCCATTCTTGTATGACCAATACCATGAGTACCACTAAAACTTTGAAGATTAAATTTTTTCACGACATCTTTTGGTTCTCCAACTTGTTTAAATATTTCAATAGATTTACCATATCCAACAATAGAAATTTCCTTAAAATTTTTATTCAGCACTTTAATAACAACACTCGGGTGATCTTTTGATTTCATGATCACATGATCAGAAATTTTTTCAATTTTTGAAATAGTAATTTTATTTAAAATTTCTTTTTTAAATTTTTCATAATCAGCACCATTTAAGCACAGTGAATACTTGAAATTTTCCTCTTCATCCTCTTTATAAATAGCAAATCCAGCACTATCTGGTCCTCTAGAGCCCATGTTAATAAGCATATCTGAAAGCATATTTCCTAGAGAGCCTTCAAATTTTTTAGATTTTAAATAAATTCCTACTATTCCACACATATCATCTCTCTAGGCATATAAAAAAACCAACAATGCAGCTAAAAGAATTATAACAATAGTTACTATTAATAATGTGGTCATTTACACTACCTTATTTCCATTGTTTTTCCTCTAAAGTCCATAAGCCACCTGGTAGTTTTTTTTCTTTTGCAAATGCGTTCACAACATTTTTAAGGATTGTAGAGGTGTTATTTTGGAAATTATTACATGGCAATGATTGACCATAACCAATAGAACCAGTACAAAATACTGCACCTTCATTTGGTGCTGTAAAATAAGTCATATCAGCCCTTATTCTATAATCTAAAGATCCAACCAAACCTGCATAAGCATAAAGGAGTTCCTCAGTTACAAGGACATAATTATCACTATGACCACCAGATGAAGCAACTATCTTCGTGTGAGGAGGAGTTCCTAAAGAAAGATCGTATCTATCTAACTCTATACCTGCTGCACCTCCGTAAGCTAATCCATGATCACCAAAAATTTCTCCTTCAACTCCCTCTGTTATCCAAGAAACAGTTCTATGCCATGCATCTGGCATTTTTCTATAAGTTTCAGCAGTGTCAAAACCTTCAGCTATAAATCCTACTCCAGAGAATTTTTGAGGAGCACGACCCCTCATTCTCCACAAACCACCTCTTTCACCAGTTGTTTGCATATAATATTCTCCTGGTTTAGCTGCCCATGCTCTCATACCAGCATCTAGTTTTCTTACTTCTAAACACCATGGTTCATTTTCATAGTGACCAACAACCCAATAGAAGCCGTTACCACCCATGTAAATAAATCTTCCTCCCTCTGCTACATAATCTTCAAAAGCATCAAGCATTTTTTCAGAAGTGTATTCAGGATGAGTTCCAGATATTACACAATTATAAGGTTTCAATGCATCAAGACCCTCTAAATGTACATCTTCATCTGTGAGAATTTCATACTCATCTTTATAATGATGTTCTAACCATCCAATTATAGACAAATCAGCTGGGAACTGCCAAGTAATACCCATCCCAGAGGTTCTATATTTTGGTCTCATATTTAGAATTGGTCTTCGGTATGAAACAAAAGACACTCCTGCTCCGTCCGCATAGCTATCATATGTAGACAAACCAAATTCTGGGTTTTTATATTGTTCAACATCTATATCTGTAATAGTTGGTGGTTGACCTGTCATTGGCTGAATAATTTGAGCCTCAAAACTTAGTTTTTCATTAGCATAAGCAAGGTAACTTGCTGTTGGAAATAAAAAACATATTTTTGCCTTTGGAACTTTTGCTCTTACAAAGAATACAATATATTCTTCACTAAGCTGACTTCCATTTGTGCCAGCTTTTAATTTCATAGCATATGCACCACTTTTTAGATTATCTGGAATTATTAAAGAATTTGTAACATCCCATTTAGCATCAGTGATTGAGTCAGGGTGAAAATCTATTCCTCCATATTCTTTAGGCGCAAGTCTAAAACAATCGTTTTTACCAGACCAATTCCAACCAGTCATTGCCCTGACAGGATGATTATTTCCAATCGAATTTAATTTGTTTGGACCAATATCAATTACAGTATTGTTAATACCATTTTCATTATATCCTTCCGTGGTATCCCAATAAGCAACAATGTTTTCTTTTGGCGGCATTTCACCAAGTTTCATTTTATCTAATTCATCTTTAGATAAAACTTTATTGCAAACACCGTGTCTATCTACTTTTCCTGCAAAAGTTCCAGAAACAAAATCACCTCTTAATTCATGATTATCTATTGCTCCTGCAACTATAAAAGGTGTTTTAGGATTATTTTTTTGTTTAAATCTAAAAGTTGTTTTTGTGTGAGACCTGTAGTCGTAAGGAACAACTTTTCCAAGTAAAGAATTATAACGATTAGGTACTCCTTCTTGATATAAAGTTGCTTCTTTTGTCTTATAATTAAATGTTGCAGCCACAAAATACCAAATCTTTTTAACCATTGGTAACTCCGAGACTAAATAGTCAACCTCTTTTCCATCACCAACTACTAATTCTAAATGGCCATCTTTATTAATACCTATTCCATAACCTTCATTTGTTTTATTATTCCATCTGCAAAATATCCATTGATGAGCACCAGTAAGTGGTGTTGATGGATTGATATATCCAAAAATAGTAAAATCTCCATCGATAGCAAGATGATTGTTTGGATCTTCTACTTTTAAAAATGAACCAAGTTGAGTGAATTGTTTTTTTACATCCCAAGCTCCATTTAGTTCACAATCTACTTCTTCATCCATATATCCTGGTCCGTTAGGATGTTCATCTCCATGGATTAATCTTACTAATTGTGCATTCGCAGTTTTAGTTCCATCTGCAGATACATGAAAATCTATTTTATCTCCTGGTTTAACCGAAAGTTTATCTGTGTATCCAAATACTTTTATCTCTGCCATTTTATGCCTCCATTAAATCTTGAATTCTTCTCAAGAACAGCCCATGATAAGCAGCCTCAACTGTATCATATATTTTGTCCTCAACCAGTCGAGGAGATCTTCCTCTTACTCCCGAAAGAGCCATTATTTTATATTTCTTAAAAGGCTCTTCACATTTTACAACATATTTATCATTCATAGCGCCTCTTCTAAAATAATAACAAACTCTTTCCAAAGCCTCGCTGTGCTGTCCTAAAGGTTTCTGTTTATGTTCTTCAATAATCTCATCGCAAATTAAAGTTTTTAAAAACTCTCTCTGCATTTTGTCATATCTTCTTCTGTATATTTCATCTTTATTATCTGTCTCAGTTGCTTGTTCTGGTAACATTTCTCCTCCTCTTTCTAATCTTGATGATCTTGCTTCACCTTTTTTCTTATCTCTCCAATCTCTAAATTGTTTTCTTATCCCAAATAATCCATTTTTCATAAAAAGAATTGTAAACATCATTATCAACCCTATTATAATATATCTATATGGACCAAGTTCTACTAGAACTCTATCTAAAACTACTATAATTAAAGTACCTGCTACAGCACCATCAGCTCTTCCAATACCACCAATTGTAATCATTGCTAATCCCATGATTACAGTATGAAAAGAGAATATATCAAACGCACTGCCTCTATAATAAGCAGCATAAAATCCTCCTATAAATCCTAATGCGATTGATGATATTAAAAAGACAGTAACTCTTGCCCTTTTATAGTTAACACCTGATGCTTCTGCAAATGCCTCTTTTTTTTCAGGTGCTAATTTTAGAATTCTACCTAATCTTTTGCCATCTACAAATCTAAATAGAAAAAGTGCTGCAATTAATAATGCAAATCCAGAGTAATATTGTACAATAGTTTGTGTCATAGGTGCCCAGTTATCATTAATAAAAGTGTCAGCTCCATACAGTCCACCTGATGCAGCACCAAATGCATGTGAAGTTGTGATAAATACTCTACAAAGTTCGTTTAAACCTAAAGTTAAAAGTCCATAATAAAATCCATCTAATCTTAAAGCGGGTAGGGCTATAATAACCCCAAAAGCTAGCCCAACAAACATACCAATCATAGGTAACATCCACCACGGTAGGCCTAAGTTTATTGATAACCAGGTAGTTAAAAATGCCGACATTCCAACTATGGCGTATGTAGCTAAAGAGAATATTCCTGCAGTTCCAATTATAAGTGTCCAGCAAAGATTTATTGACGCATAAATTCCAAAAATTCCTCCAGCTGTTAGCAAGCTATTTTTATATCCATCTGGTAAAATAAAAGGCATTATCGCTAAAGCCAATAAACTTAAGAACCAAAATATTGGCCTTTTATCTTTTCTTATTTTTTCAGGTTTAAGACTCTTTCTGTTATATACCCCTTGTGTAGATAAAATTGTCCTTCTAGTTGGCCACCACCTGAGTCTATTCCAAATTTTTTCACCATGGTTGCTTGACTTATATTCATAATGAAATCTTCCAACTTTAGTTGTTGGGACCTTAAATGCTTTAGTGTCTCTCCAAATTTGATGTGGATTTTTCCATTCAGGTGTTGGAACTTCGTGATTACCACCTTTAGCTCCCCATACTGCCAATGGATTTTTCCAAGTTTTGGTTTTTTTTGTTTTAATATCGCTCATGCTTCTCTCGCTTTATCTAATATACCGGCAATACCTCTAGGCCTGATTATTAGTACAATTATAATTAGTGCAAATTGAGTCATTAAAACATATCTTCCACCCAAAAATTTTGTGGTCAGTGCTTCATTAAATCCAAGAATAATTGCAGCAATAACAGCTCCTCTAACGCTTCCTAGTCCACCCATTAAAGCTATACTTACACCTTTAATCATGGGTGTAAGACCACTAAATGGAGATAGATAATATGTTTGAGAAAGCAGTACAGCAGAAAGACCAGTCATAGCACCAGTGACTGCCATCACGTATATTCCTGTCTTTCTCACTCCGATCCCAACAATACTTGCAGCATGAGGGTTCATCATCATCGCTCTAATTTCCAATCCTCTTCTGCTAGATTTCATCCATCTTACAACAATTGTAAGCATTATAATTGATGAGCAAATTATTCCAATTTTGTCTGCAGTTAGTGTAACGTCTAAAATTTTAATTTTACCATAACCAAAAAATTCTGGAAGAAGTTTTGCTTTTGGTCCAAAATTTTGAAGTAAAATTTGACCACCAATTAAACTTACTGCAAGTGTTCCTATCATTCCTCTAATTGTAAAATTAGGTTTATCGTGTACTGGAATGAATACAATTAGACAAACCATAATACCTCCAACTATTCCAGCTGCTATACCCATGAACATCACAAAAATTGGTTCACCATATAAATGTCTTTCAGCTAACCACGCTCCATATCCTGCAAATGAAAATATAAAACCATAACTTAAATTTAATAAACCTAAGGCTGACCAAGTTATTGAAACTGCAACAGCAATTAATCCATAAATAGAAGCAACCGTTATACCGTTAATGATTAAAAAAATTATATCGTTCATAAATTAGTTTTTTAAACCCATCGACAGAGAAGATGATGCCTCTCCCTTTAATTTACCTGCATGCATACCAATAATTCTATCTACCTTTCCTTCTAATAACGCTACATTTTGTTCAGCTATAATCATCGCAGAGTCTTTTAAATCAATTTTTAATAATGCTTCCAGTACGCCTTTTCCAATTTTTGGTGCTAATCCCAATGTTGGTTCATCAGCCATATAAAGCTTAGCTTCAGACATCATACCTCTGCCTATAGAGACCATTCGTCTTTCTCCTCCTGAGAGCCTTCCTACTGGAGTGTGAATTAATTTTTTTAAAGGATCAAAAATTTCTAAAATTTCTTCTCTTTTTTGTTTTCTATTTTTCCAGGACAGAGGAGTGAATGCACCACTATCTAAATGTTCTTCGACAGTAAGACCGTGGAAAATTTCATCTCCTTGAGGCATAATTGCCAGACCTTCTTTAACAACTATATGGGTATACCTTCCTGGTCCTTGACTTCTTGTTCGACCAATTTCTTTACCGCTAATTTTAATTGAGCCTCTTTGCCAATGAGTAAGTCCTGCAATAGCATAAAATAAAGTTGTTTTTCCGTGTCCGTTTAATCCTACAATTCCAACACGCTCACCAGACTGAATTATAAGATCTAAATCGTGAATTACTTGTAAAGGACCGTAACCTGCTGACAAACCTTTAATTTCTAAAATATTACTCATAAAATTTAACCCTCAAAATAAGCCTCTTTTACTTTTGGATTATTAATAACATCTTCTAAATTTCCTTCTGCAATAATTTCACCCGCATCCATTACAACAACTCTGTCTGCAATCGTCTCTAACAACTCGATTCTATGTTCTACAATCAATACTGCTATGTTCATTTCTTTTGATAGCATTCTTAAAGTATTATCTATTTCATCTATTTCTGCATTTATTAAACCTGAAGCAGGTTCATCCATTAAAATAATATCTGGTTCCCTCATGAGAACACTGGTCATTAAAAGTTTTCTTCTATTAAAGGTTTCTAATTTTGTATTAGCCATATCCCAGCTAACTTTAAATTTTACTAAATCAGCAGCATATTCTGCATCAGTAACAGGCAAATAAGGTTTTGTTGATTGTCTTGCAGCCTTAAGAGTCTCCCCCACTGTTAGTTCTTCAGGAACTACAGGAGTTTGGTAAGTTCTTCCAATACCCATTCGTGCTCTTTCATATAAAGGCTTATTGTTTATAACTTGATCTTTATAAATTACATCACCAGTTTTTTGCTTATATCGACCTGATAGTATTTCTATTAAAGATGTTTTACCTGCACCATTAGGACCAATTATACCTAAAACTTCACCAGGTTTTATATCAATATTAATATTTCTTAAAATTTCTCTACCACCTAAATCTATACCAATGTTTTTGCAGGAAAAAAAATTTTTAGTAAATTCTTTATTCATACGAACATTTTCTATTATTTGGATTTATGTAAAAAGGGGCGAGTGGTCGCCCCCTTTTTAAATAATTTAATTAGATCCTACCACCAGTCACAGCCTTCTAATTTAGATTGACTGTAAGCATCTGGCCATATGATCCTATGCTGAACATTTTGAACTTGAACAAATAGTTGTCCCATTCCAGTTTCATGTGAGTCAGATTGATTTCCAAAACCATTATCTGGGTAATGTAAAGCTTCCTGATATTCATTATTCATGTCCATCATTCCACAAACTCCCCTAAATGGATTCGTTCTTATCCAATCACAATTTTTCTTGAAATCAGCATCATTAAGCCCAAGAGCTTTTGTTGCGTTCCAAGAGGCAGCTAGATAATTTACAATATCATAACCATTACCAGTATAAACTAAACCCATTGTGTTTTTTTTATATGTTCCAAATTCAGGAAATCTTTTTAGATAATTTTTTCTAAAATCCTCTCCTATTTTGTCACCATATACTCCAAGAACTGTACTCCAACAGAAACCTTCCATTGCACGTCCGCCTAGTTCTAAAAACTCAGGTTGTGATGCACCATATTGTACATAAACTAGAGCTCCTGGTACTGGATCTGCTCTGAATTGTTTACAAAAAGCAGCTTCTTCAGCAGCCATCCAGTGGTTACACATGATTGCTCCGGCTCCAACTTTTTTCAATTCTCGAATTACAGGACCCCAATCATTTACTGGATATTGTATTTGTGTATCACCTGCTAATTCCCATCCAGATTTTGCTAAAGATTCTTTAGCAGCTTTAAGAATGGTTTGGTTATAACCAGTTTGTTCAGAAATTATATGAACTTTATTATTTACAGGTTTCCAAGTCCCAGTTGCTTTCATTGCATCCAGCCACATTGGATAAGTCCAACCGTAATTCACCTCTGATGGATCGGTTTGTAACACATGGCTATATTTTTTAGGATTTTTTTTAAATTCCTCTGTAGCAAGCCTCTGTGTATTCCCTTGTAGATATGGAGCTTTCCATTTTGTTGATGTATCCATTCCAGGTATTGGAGCAAAAGTAAAAGCGTTTGAGATAGCATGAACTTTTTTATCAATACAAGCTGCAATGGCAGACTGAGTACTTTCTGCTGATAATTTATCGTAATCAGGCACAAAAGTTTTTAACTCTCTTCCTTGAACACCACCTTTAGCATTTATTGCTTCTATTGCCATTATTGTTCCATTTAAATGGTCTTGGTCATCAGCAACTCCGTAAGGTGTTGATAATGATGAAGGCACTCCTATTAGTAGATGATTAGAAGCATCAGCTTTTCTTACCCATGGCATAGGTAAAAAATTAGATGCACCAGCTAATAGAGCAGCAGTACCGATTGTCTTAATTACTTTTCGTCTTTTGTTATTAACTAACTTTTTATTGTGTTTTTTTTTGGTCATAAGTAACCTCCCAATGAAAAAATTTAACAACAATATATTTACCCTTCAAGGATATTCTTGAAAATTTCTTGCATACCTGTCGTGATCTTTTTAAAAAATTCTACTCTTGATTGAAATTACAATGTAGAATTGAAGAGATTTGAAAATTTATCTTTATAAAAAACAATACTAATTAAAATTATTGTTATAATTGCAAAAATTACTCCATACTTTGCTTTAGGAAAAGCAACACCTCTCATTTTCGTTGGTCTAAGCTTTTCGTTTTTATCTTCACTCATAATAATAAGATTATAAAAAAAGGGCGCTACATTCAAGTAGCGCCCAAA
>CENU01026813.1_pt1 | contig 12688 bp, 10 predicted proteins | sample 361331 | NCBI WGS metagenome assembly CENU01 (sample SAMEA2619766, study PRJEB7988) | marine metagenome | isolation source: saline water (ENVO:00002010), including
TAATATAGCTTTCATCAGGCTGTAAAGCGGATTAAGCAGGAGTGAGGGCAGGTCCTCTAAAACTACATTATATCGGCTTTCGCGACACAGAATGGAGACGGTAGAAGGTTTAATGTACTTACCTTTATTGTGAGGTGGTAAACTAGTGTTATGTGTATTTTTTACTTTTTACATATTGATATTTGACTTTTGTTTTCTGCTACGTAAACAAAACAGGTTACACTTTGGTTATGACATTCGACGCAAAAAATTTTCTGAAAACTCAAACTGAACGTCCGGGCGTCTACCAAATGTTTGATGAACAGACTGAGATTCTCTATATAGGTAAGGCAAAAAATTTAAAGAATCGGTTAAGCTCTTATTTTCATAATAGCGGTTTAAGCTCAAAAACGCTCGCTCTGGTAAAGCGTATAGCTTCAATAGATGTAACGGTTACAGAGACCGAAACCGAAGCTCTACTCTTAGAACATAATCTAATTAAAGAGAATCGCCCTCCTTTTAATATCATTATGCGAGATGATAAAAGTTACCCTTATATATTTTTGTCTGAAAAGGATACATGGCCCCGATTATCATTTCATCGCGGTAGAAAAAAATATCCAGGCCGATACTTTGGTCCTTTTCCAAGCTCACAAGCAGTTCGGGATAGCATGAGTTTTTTGCAGAGAACGTTTCGTGTGCGGCAATGTGATGATGTCTTCTTTAAAAATAGGTCTCGCCCGTGTTTACAATTTCAAATTATGCGTTGTACCGCACCTTGCGTAGGTTTTGTTACTAAAGAGGACTACGCAATAGATGTGGAATTTACCCGGCTTTATTTGGAAGGCAAAGCGGATAAAGTGTTAAGGGAACTTGAATGTCAAATGGAGGCGGCATCAGAAAAGTTGGATTATGAATCTGCGGCAGAAAAACGAGATCAGATTTCTGCAATGCGTCAGATTCAGACGGACCAAGTTATTGAAAAAGGTAATAGCAATATAGATGTTATAGCTGCAGTAATGCGCTCGGGGGATGCGTGCGTGCATATATTGTTTGTTAGACAGGGGCGCATTACAGGTAGTCGGAGTTACTATCCAAAGGTTCCGTTGGCAGATGAGGCTTCAGAGATGTTGGAAGAGTATCTACCCCGAATGTATCTGGGTGGTTCAGACAAACCCGACGTGCCCAAAGAAATTTTTATTAATGTATCAATTACAAGCAAAGTTGCTCTGGAGAACGCGATCTATGAGAGAATCGGTCGGGTAGTTAAAATACGAGAGGCTGTCAGGGGAGTGCGGGCTAAGTGGTTGAAGTTAGCTGAGCGGACGGCGGAACAAAATCTCGCTGCCGATCAGTCATCGAAGGCGACGCTGGAAAAGCGGTTCGCTTCTTTACGAGATACTTTGGGTTTAGATTCAATTCCTCAACGCATCGAGTGCTTTGATATTAGTCACAGCAGCGGGGAGGCTACAGTGGCATCCTGCGTTGTTTTTGATAAAACAGGTGCGCTTAAAAGCGACTACCGAAAGTTTAACATCCTCGATGTGAACACTGGAGATGATTACGCTGCGATGCGACAAGCGGTAACTAGACGTTATAAACGTCTCTCAAATGGCGAAGGTAAGCTTCCAGATCTTCTTTTAATTGATGGAGGAAAAGGTCAAATTGGAGTGGTTAATCAAGTTCTTACCGAGCTAGCTATCGTTGGCGTAGTTATTGTCGGCGTTGCTAAAGGGGTCACGCGAAAATCTTGTTTAGAGACGCTGATTATTTGTGGAGATCCGCACAGGACTATTTCAAGTCCTCAAGCTAGTGCACTCAGTCTGATTGATCAGATAAGAGATGAAGCACATCGTTTCGCTGTTACGGGCCACAAGCAACGTCGTGATAGAAAGCGACGGAGTTCACATCTTGAGGGAATACCTGGGGTGGGTCCAACTCGTCGTCGAGAACTTTTAAAGCACTTTGGCGGCAGTAAAGAGGTGACAAAAGCAAGCATAACAGATTTGATGAGAGTACCGAATATTAACAGAACGGTTGCGGAAGCCATCCACTCTGCCCTGTATAATGAATGACGGTTTGCTCATAGATGGGTTACACTCGGGTGATCCTGGTTTTAGCCTAAGGTGACGATCCAATAAATGGTTAAGTGGAATATTCCCAATATCATTACAGTTTTGAGGATATTATTAATACCTCTATTCGTTACTGCATTTTATATGCAGGCGGACTTTAGTAAGTGGCTCGCTGCGGCATTATTTGCGATTGCCGCATTATCTGATTGGTTGGATGGATACCTCGCGCGTCGGCTTAATTGCGTGACTTCGTTTGGCGCTTTCTTAGACCCTGTTGCAGATAAATTAATTGTTGTTGTTGCGCTTGTGATGTTAGTTGAGGAGCATTCTTCTGTGTGGATTGTAGTTCCGGCCATGATAATTATTGGACGAGAAATTATAATCTCTGCACTTCGAGAGTGGATGTCCTCAATTGGGTTATCTAGAACCGTGAAGGTCTCGATTATTGGAAAAATAAAGACATGGATGCAGATGATATCGATTGTAGTTTTGATGGTCTCAAGTGAAGAACATTTGTTGTTGATGAATACTGGTTTGTTAATCTTATATATCTCGGCGGCATTAGCGTTGTATTCAATGAGCGTTTATGTGCTTCAGGCATGGAATGCAACTGAAAATAGAGTCGATTAGCAGTTACTTCAAATAGTGATATCGAATACACTACCATCGTAATGATTGTGGTGGTAACAGCGTTCGAAGGGCACATTCATGGCGCGGTGGCAGAGTGGTTATGCAGCGGACTGCAACTCCGTTAACGCCGGTTCGATTCCGACCCGCGCCTCCAAAATAAAGATGATTTCCAATGGTGCGTCGCATACATTGCTTTAATTTGAACCACAGTTTTGTTGGTCTTTCAAACAATGGGGGCTTACGTTTATGATACTTTAGTGTGGTTTTTTGATAGTATCTTAAAGACTTGAAATAAACCTACATGTGTCTTTACAAACCATAAAAATAACTTTATGCACACAGGTAATTTGCATGTTTTTTGCTCACCTACGGTCTGCTCCAGCGAACTCCATATTTATAAGGGAAAAACGATTTTTCGATTTATCCCTAGAAAAAATCTTACTCGTTCCGGAGTATCGTAGAGAAAGATTTTTACTACGTTGGCCTCTTTTATATCTGTAAACACTTTTTTTTACAAGAGACAAAAAAAATAAATAAATGTCTAAATGTCTTAATTTCCACTTAAAATTGTACTAATCTTCGCGTAGATTTTTTTCATTTTGTAAATATGCGAGCCACGCTACTTTTTGGAGAAAAGCTTTTTGATTCTGATTTACCCTCCCCAAATAATCATATGCTAGTCCCTCAGGCGATTTGCCCGTTAGTGATGCGAAAACTGTCGAAGATGCTAAATACGTCCCCAACATATTAGGGTGTGTACCATCTGGAAGGTGTAATGTGATGCTCGGCTCGGTTTTATAAGCAATATCGAATGCTATGCCGACTGGAATTACAGTTGAATTGCTTTGCGCGCCAGCTTGGTAATACGCTAACTTAATTTTTTCGATAAGATTGTGCTCGTATCTAGGATCAGATTTTTGATAGGGATGCGTCATGTACAGATATGTCTCGATTCCCAGGCTTTGCGCCTTTTGACTATACTGTCTGGATGTCATCGCAAGTATCTTACGAGTTCGAGGCGTTTGTACCTCTGAGCTGCCACCTTGAAAAATAATTTTGTTGACAGGCTTATCCAGACCAAAAATCTCGTAATTAAGTATTTGATCAATGCTGTGATAATTGAGTCGTGATCCTCCAATAGCAATGAGTTCTGTGTGTATTGATTCATCTTTGTAATGCTCCCTCAACAGATCTTCAACATGATTATGAACACTATCGTTGTAATATAAATAACTATTCCCAACAAAAAGTATGGTTTCTGCTCCACTAGCGCACATATAAAATGAAGTTAACAAAAGCACGAGAATCTTTTTCATGAAAACCTCGATTGGCATCAATTACATTAAGGGACTGATTTTTTAAGGAGCGGACTAATAGGTTCAAGTACTCTTAATAATTTTCCGAAAAAATAAATGCCCCACAAGTGAAATAGGCAATTCGTTCGCCTATATTATCTTTTATGTTAGTCATATCTTTGCATTAGTATACTTTACTATCAGGGTGACTTTTTGTACCAAGAAGTGGTGCGTACGCATAGTTACTCATAGTGTGCTTCGTTTTACAGTGCGATAACGTCTGTAACCCCGACAGCAGGCTGCCCGATCGCAGCGGTGCAAGAGTAGTTATGCAGCATACTTCAACCTCTTTAACGCAAATTAGTTATCGAGTCGATTATCCGTTTTATTACCACACTGGTTTCTGGGCTCTTTCAGTGTTTATGCAATAATTCGGTTATTAATATTTCTTAATCGTATTTTTTTCCCATTCAGTGATTGAGGTGAATGTTATGTCGTTGATCTGCTGCTCGATCATGCGTCCGTTCCAGTTTCGAAAAAGAATCTTAATTTTTCTACCATTGATTGTCATTGTGATTTGAGTTGGGCCCATTGCATCGCAGTTGATTGTTTTAATGAGGGATATAACGGCGATATCAGGAAATTCTGTTCGCTGTAACTCGTTCACAGTCCACCCTGCTGATACTGCGATACTCTTCCAGTCAAAGCTTTGATCATTTGTGAGTTGCCAACGTTGACGAAGATAAACTCTGTCTGCATAAACATATAGTGCATATGAAACAATTAAAACAATGACTATAAACTCCATACTGTGCGCTCTGAGCCTAAAATTTTTACCAACTTTTTAAGTTTGTTGAGAATATTAACTAAAAAGACTCATTGAAAAAAGCTCAATTTTGTGGATGGTGCATTGGTTTTCGGTTTTTATTGAGCTTTGATGACTCATCCAAAAAAAGTAGAGATCAAAAATAGCTCAAACTGCGTTTTCAATTAGTGCTTTTAAGTATCCTGAATTTTTTTATTTAATTTTTTTTAAGTTTTTGGACGCTGGGGCAGTAAATGTAGATTTTTCAGTGGGTGTTTAAACTTTTCAGTTGAAATCAGAAAAGACATTCGTTTGATCACGGCCCCATTATCATTTGAGTAAACTAATGGAAGGGACGCGGGATTATGATCTTTTAGAGGAGCCCCAGCGGTTGAGGGAGAAAAGAATCACTTTTTCGAATAAATTTTTTCACCCAAAGAAGAGACTTACTGGAATAGTTTGATCATCCATCGCAACACCTAGGTCTCGATCGGTGCTAGAATAAATGCCTGATATGGTAAAGTTATTAAGCGTAGGTGAGAGAGATGTACTTTATGCGCCCGGGTGGTGGAATTGGTAGACACAACAGACTTAAAATCTGTCGAAGGTAACTTCGTGCCGGTTCAAGTCCGGCTCCGGGCACCACATCACAATCTAATGTAATCCAATCGAGCTATTTCGAGGGAATATTCGATGGTGAGCTACCTACCTAATCACACCTAACTCCCAAGAAAGAAATTCAATAAAGCAGAAATGTCAGAGTTGATCTAAATAATTAAAATCAGAAGTTGTTGGCAAATCGACCTTATTTTAGGACACCATATAAAAAAGCATGGATTACGAATAGGAGCCAGTTTCGCTGACTATCTGCACGATGGAAAGGTAAAAAATGAAGGTAAACTCATTAAAAATAGCGGTAATATCCGGAGATGGTATCGGTCGGGAAGTGGTTCCTGAGGGAATAAGGATATTGGAGGCTATTTGTAGAAAGCTAGAAATAAACCTTAGCTTCAAAGAGATGCCATGGGGACATTGTGATTATTATTTAAGGCATGGGCAGATGATGCCCGATGACTGGAAGTCGCAACTTTCTCTTTATGACGCTATCTTTCTTGGTGCAGTGGGTTGGCCTGCTACAGTTCCCGATCATATCTCTCTCTGGGGGTCACTACTATCAATTCGACGTGAATTTGATCAGTATGTTAATTACCGACCAGTTCGGCTTTTTGATGGGGTACCTTGTCCGCTTGAGAACATGCGACCAGGGGATATGGATTTCGTGATCATACGAGAGAATACAGAGGGCGAATATACAGATATTGGCGGGACAATATTTGCGGGCACGGAGCGCGAAGTTGTTGTGCAGCAAAGTATACATACAAGATTTGGTAGTGAGCGTATTTTGCGATTTGCTATGGATGTTGCCTCGAAAACAAGACGAAAAACCTTAACGGTGGCTACGAAATCAAATGGATTAGCGATAAGCATGCCGTGGTGGGACAGTTGTGCCAGCCAACTTGCCGAGCAAGATTATCCTGCGCTTGTAATAGATAAGGTGCATATCGATGCTTTGGCGGCTAAGTTTGTGAAAGATCCTCAGTCACTAAATGTCGTGGTTGCAACAAACCTTTTTGGCGATATTCTCTCGGATCTTGGTCCAGCTTGCTCTGGCACACTCGGCTTAGCGCCGTCGGGGAATATCAATCCGAACGGAGAATTCCCATCTTTATTTGAGCCAGTGCATGGCTCCGCGCCAGATATCGCAGGCATGAAGATTGCAAATCCTGTGGGGGCTATATGGTCAATCGCGATGCTGCTTCAGCAGAGCAAGCAGATTACTCCTGAGGTCGCTGAAACGGCGTACACCATTGTTTTATCAGCTATCGAAATTGTGTTACGTGAAGGACCCAAGACAAGAGATTTGGGTGGTCAGGCCCTTACAGCGGAAATGGGTAAGGCCATAGAGTATGAGGTCACAAACTACAAGATATAGCTACTGTGAATTGGTGGTCCGGATTTTTGCGGAGAGACACTAAAGTTGGCAGGCTTTTAAATATTGCAGATATTTAAAGCTAATTAATATCTACTGCGTGTTTTTTAAGAGATGAAAGATCAATTGTGTTTAGGACTCTTTGATTTGTTGCCTCTAGCACAACCTCTGGGGCAAGCCCTGCATCGAAAGCCTCCAACCAACGATCTGCGCAAAGACACCACTGATCACCCTCTCGAAGCCCGGGAAAATTGAACTCAGGTCTCGGTGTTGAAAGATCATTTCCCTTGAACTTTGAGAATTCAAGGAATCGATGAGTCATTCTGGCACACACAAAATGTTTTCCATAATCCCTATCATCAGCTTCACAACATCCTGTTCTGAAGAAACCTGTCATTGGATCTTGGGAGCACATTATTAAATCTCCCCCAAGAACATTGATTTGTCCGGATTTAGTTGACACTGAACATTTCCTCACTTAATAAATGGGTTGTATGAAAATTATCTCATGATATATTATTTCTCAGGAAATTCCTTACTACCAGTGTTGTTAATACTTATTGAGGCTAAAAGTGATAAACCGGCAAGAATGCCAAGATTTTTTATAAAATTTTGTGCCTCATGAGTTGAATTAATGCCTTCATAGTCATTCCAGAAATCATGCAGGTTAAAATTAATTAGCACGACTAGTATTCCTAAAAAAATGCAAGCGGTGACAGTATATCTGCCAAAAAACAATGCGATCCCAGCAAGCATTTGGGTGGTACCTGCGAGCGCTAATAATTGCGGCACCATTGGCATGTTATGTGTTTCCATGAGCTGGACATGCGAGCTCCAAAAGAAAAATTTAAGGATGCCAGGGATAAAAAAGTAGAGCGAAATAATGACTCTGCCTGTTATAAAAAGTATGCTCTTCATATCATGAGTTTCTGGATGCCGCGGTTATACGTAGGTAACAAAACATTTGAATCGTGTATTGCAAGCAGTAAAAAGCAATTAGCGTCATTTAAAATCTGTGGTTATATTCCTACATGGAATGCCTCAGTTAACTCCAAGGAGTTCTTGGACATTCATATTTATCGATCCGGGATGACTGATTGAGGGTACTCATCCTTTTTTGATGCCCTATGTGAGATTTGCTTAGATTATATATAATTTTCCTTGATATATGCGTTCTTGTAGACTCTACTGGCGGGAATTCCATGAGAGTGAACAAACACCTAATTAAATGTTGGAGGGAGAAATGATCGCTGTAACTGCTAAATTGAATGTGAAGTCTGGGTGTGAGGCGCAATTTGAAAAAGCGATGCTGGATCTAGTCGAGAAAGTGAATACAAATGAACCGGGAAATTTGCTTTACAAATTATGTAAGGATTCCGGTGGAAATTATCTCGTAATGGAATTATATGAGAATGAAGCCGCTGTTGATGAGCATAGGAAAGCTGAGCATGTGAAGGCGTCAGGGCCAAGTTTCAAGGGCATAATGGGTGGACCTCCAGAGATAACTCGAATGGAAGTTATAGGGTAAATATTTTGTTGGCGTGAGTTGGAGGATTGTGCTCTATACGTACCTACTGCTTGGAATAAAAGATATTCTTCAATTGTATATGTTTATTCTTGCCGATACCCTGACTCAAAAATGATAGGATACCGGTCACATCAATTGGTGTCGCAGTACCACTGAGTTCAGACATTGGAATTTTGATGCTGGTCCAACTCTTACTTATTTTATACCGCTCATAGGGTCCAAATGGAACGAAGTAATTTTTTTGGTTTCCCTCTAAAAATCGACCTGTTTGGTAACCAACATTGAATGCGAAGTCCGCGTCGCCTTTAATATCGAAATTGAGGTAGCCATCAGAGAATTCAGATAAATCCTCACCCTCTGAAGCCTGAATCTCTAAACTGGCGCCCCACCAATCGCCATCACGAGTTCCTATCGTAATTACATCCTGGGAAGACATAGCTATGGTTGCAGTTCCTTCCCAGGCGATCAATTTGATTATCGCACTCGGGTATGTTGCATCGGTAGCAATAGATGGATCAACTCCTAGATGCGAGACAATGTATCGGTTGGAGCGTATCACGTCTCCTGGTTTGTTATTGGCATTCACCGACGAAATTTGTTTTACTGGCATCGTGCGTTTGAAAGGAGGAACTAACACCGAGTTGATCAAAGACACTTCATCTCCTCCGTTGCTCTTTACGAAGGGTTTTCCACCACGCAACAAGCCTCGAAATAGCCCGCGGTCAAAATGCTCCCACAAAGCATATTTGACCTCATTATTAAGATTTATGAGACCAAAATGGGCTTCAGAGCCCAGTTTGTTAGAGTCTTCTTTCCATTGCTCATCAAACGCTTCAAAGTAAAAAAGGGTAATTTTGTTTTGGTCCGACCATTCGCGCATGTACGTGAGATAAAGTTGCTGCTTATATTCGTCCGCGGCCTTTGAGCCGGAGGCACCATATGAGACATTGTCTGATGATGCCCATCCGCTCTCGCCGATATGGATCGGCTTACTGATCTGTAACGAGTTGACGTGATTGACTACCGCTTTGTATTGCGACTCGCTAAGCTCTGCGGCACGTCTCATAGTTGACTGAATCATTTTGCGCTTCTGAAAGTTTTCTTCTTCAGGCAACACCCCCCAATAGTCCGAATTATAAAAGGAGTCATGAAACGGGTATGTGTGAATTGATAAGAAATCGACGGCTTCAATTAGTTGGGTTAAGCCGTCGGAATGATAACTTTTGTTTCCACCCCCCCAAGACTCATAATTGTCACTGCTGGTGATCCATATGTCCGGACTCAAGACACCTAACTCTTTCTGCTTCTGTAGGTATTCGACCCACCTAAGAATTGTTTTTGGGTACACATGGTAGTGGACCGCCCAACGTGCCATCGCTTCATTGCCAACAGAAATTGCCTTAACAATACCATGATAAGTGGATGCCAAGAATATCGCTTTGTTTATCTCATCAGTATTATTAATTTCATTTCCGCGCGAGTGATCTGTGGCACCCGCCCCAACCCATGAGTCATGAGCTTCAATCCATGCGCCCAGCATTACATACATTTCAAAATGTGGATCCTGTCGTTTGAGTCTATGTATCGCCGCCAGCAGCCTTTCAGCAAAAGGATATTGAGATGTGTTGTAGGTGCGAATCAGTTTAATACCTATCGCTCTGAGAATTTTGAGATCTTCAGTTATTTCCTCGATAGTTGGAGGGATATCGCGGCTTGATTCTCTATATCCACCATATGACATAGCACGATAACTTGGATTACCAAATATTTCTGAGGCGGGGGGACCATTATCATTTTTTACCGATAACGAATTGACAGTGGTAATACACGAGAGGGATAGCACGGTGCAGACTATTCGGATGATAAAGGTTGCCATGTCATTTGTTTTTTTTTCGATAAAATTTGTAACTGAAAATAAAGGTTAACAGAAAGCTTTGTTTCTTTTTAATTTTAGTCCATAAAAAAGATGAATAGCTAACTTTTAGGGATTTATGCGGTTATGTTATCCAAATTGTCCATAAATTTAATTTTCTAGTTTTTGAGCTTAATACCCTTTCTAGCAAATAAGTTACTTACTTCTAAATATAAGTTTTATTTGTTTATGGATAGAAAGTACTTTCACAATGCATAACTGCAGCCCTTAATACTATAATAACTAAATAGAAATTAAAAAGATAAGCACTGAGCGTAAATCGCATCATTGCCGTCACCGTCGCACACAGCATCCCGGCATCAATTAGCGGCTTTGTACCAAAGCAAAATAATTCGAGCTGCTGGGTGATTTTATTTTTACAAGAGAGCTGTAATGAAAAAAAATCGGGATATAAAATATTGGGTGTCGTTTTTTGGTGCGAGCGCGTTGCTATTGAGCGCATCAACAATACATGCAGCGGACTGGTACGTCTCGGCATCGGGATCAAATTCTAACAATGGTCAATCCATTGACTCGCCTTTCTCGACGATAGCTCGCGGCATTGCTTCTGCCGAGGCTGGAGACACAGTATACGTGATGAATGGTATTTATCGAAACTCCAATTTTGGCAACGGTCAAACAAACGGATCAGCAGTTAGGATCAATAAATCTGGCGATCCAGTCCTGGGACCGATCACCTTGAGGAATCTCCCCGGCCACAAGCCAAAAATTCAGTTTGACGGAAGCTTCGGTATTAACTTTGCAGCAAACACCAGCCACTTTATCGTAGAGGGCTTTGAGGTGGAGGGAGCCTCTGCATCGATTGATTACACGCAGGCGATAAACGATAGGGAATATAAAATTGAGGTTACCCAAGATGGAGTGAATTGCGCACTTTACAAAAACACCCTTTTTTCTGGAAGGGGCATCTCAGGCTATGGACCTCACAATAATATCATCGTAAGAAACAATATCGTTCACGACACGCCAGGTTCTGGAATCCGGTTTAACAAATCTGATTATATTACTATAGAAAATAATGAGGTATATAACACCACATGGTGGACATCGTCTGCTTCAAGCGCAATCGTCCTTGCTGAATCGCGAGCGGCTGGTGGAGATAATGGAACAGAATTAAAGATGATCTTTAGAGCGAATAAGGTCTACAACAATTGGAACCGGATTCCATTTTATATGTGTCAGGTTCCAGATAATGCGGCCCCTCCCTCCCCCGAATATGGCACGGCAGGATATACTACCATTCAGGACGGACAGGGCTTGTATGTAACTAGGAGTGATCCGGATTACGCCGGAACGTTTTTATTTGAAAATAACCTTCTTGTGAACAATGGTAAGAATGGTATAAATTTTGATCATTCGGGATCTGCGAAAGGTATCTATAGAAACAACACCCTATATTTCAATGGTGTCCATAATATCATTCAAGACATATCTGTGGCTGCCGGTAACCCAAGACACATTGGCACCAACAAGGTAGCAGGGCTTAACGCTCGGGCTGTTGGCTCGGTGGAGATTGTTAACAACATTGTAGTCACCAGAGATAACCAATACTCGGCATTGGTGTTAGACAAAATTTCCAGCACCAACAAGCTTTTGTCAGGTAATATTTTCTTCAAAGGGAAAGTTCCCTCGGGTACCGGTGGTTATGTCAATGAGGATCCCCAATTTTTAGAACCATCGGCAATAATTGACGGTTTCGCAGAAATGGAGGGTGCAGATTTTTCACTGATGCCGAGTTCACCAGCTATTGATGCGGGAGATCCATACTATTCTCCGATTTATGATTTTAATAAAGCTCTACGACCTGTGTTTACTCAGAACCCCACAGATGCCATTTCTTTCTCAGGATTTGAAACTTCGATGGACGGTTGGGTGCAGTGGAGTTCTGCATTAGAGCGATCTAACGAGCATGCATATTCTGGTGATAAGAGTTTGTATGTGGGGGGGCGGTCAAAAAATTACTCAAGTGCGAGATTATACCTTACTGATGATTTGACCGTTGGTGAGACCTATTCGTTCTCCGCATGGGTCAGGCTTGCTGCGGGTGCCTCTGGCACTAGTAAGGCTACCATAAGGACAGAAATAAGTGACCAGTCGGAACCCGAATACATTGACTTGACGAGTGAGATTGTCATTTCTGAAAGTATATGGACGCGCCTCTCGGGGGAATACACGCACTCCGCGGTTGAAAGCCTTTTTCTCTATATAAAGGGTCCTCAGACTGGTGATGGTTTAGGCAATTATTTTATTGATGATTTTTACATCATACCCCAAGGATCCACACCACCGAGCTTTATTGCAGATAATGATATCGTTGATATTGGCGCATTTGAGTATCGGGCTCTAGATACTGACGGTGATTTGGTTGCGGATACAATAGATAATTGTCTCGACATCTCGAACGGAGATCAGAGTGATATCGATCAGGACAATTTGGGCGATGCGTGTGATCT
>CENU01049488.1_pt1 | contig 12668 bp, 12 predicted proteins | sample 361331 | NCBI WGS metagenome assembly CENU01 (sample SAMEA2619766, study PRJEB7988) | marine metagenome | isolation source: saline water (ENVO:00002010), including
AACTTATGATCTTCTAGCTCGCGGGGCGAGACGCGAGCCAATAAGCCATTTCCATGTTGCGCGAGGGGGCCAAAGTCGCGATTCGTTTGACTATACCAATAAGGAAGGCGGGCACGGGCCGCCAGATACTCAACTTGATTGATAAAGCCGCTACGCAAGCTGCCTCCATCAACCTCCTGCAGCCCAACTAGATCAAAATCGCGAATCAAATCAGCGACTTTCAGTAAGTTTTGATGCCGCTCACGATGCGGCAAAACATGGCGCCACCCTTGCGTGACATAGTCTCGGAATGCTTGGGTGTGTATCCCTACCTGAATATTAAAGGTAAGGAGTCGAATTGCGTCTGGATTGAGTGCTCTATCTAAATCGCGTAAGGATCTCGAGTCGCTTTGGGTAAAGCTGTTATCGCGCAGAGTTTTGACATGCACTGGCAGATTCATGATGTTATAGCGAACGGCCCTCGCAAAAAAGGCATGATCCGCTAGCTCGAGCACACGGATACAGGGTACCGGGGTAGGGCTCTCTACTGAGCAGCACGCTCTTTATCGACTAGGAAATCGACTATCTCAAGCATACCCTCGAACGAACCCGCGGCCCCAGCATCGATGACATATTTGCCGTTAACAATCATCGTAGGCACACCGGTAATACCGTAAGCACGGGTCTTTGCCTTAGCTTGCATGACCTTACCTTTTACGGAAAACGCGTTGAATACTTGGGTGTATTGGTCGGTTTCCACACCGGCGGTTCGATTTGCTAATTCGGCCAACACACTTTGATCTCTGATATTCGCCCGATCCGCATGGATTGCGTTGAAGTAAGGGACATGCAGCTTTTCACCAACGCCAAGCGCTTCGGCAGTATAAAAAGCTTGTGCCATGATTTCCCAGTCCGGCGAAAACACGGCCGGGACGCGATTCAACTGCACATCTTCGGTTTGCCTCTGTTGCCAGCGATTTAACAGCGGATCAAAACTGTAGCAATGGATGCACAGATAGGAAAACACCTCGACCACTTCCACAGCACCGGGCGCAACGTCGGTAGCAACCGGCATAGCCAACGCGTTGTAATGCTCGCCCTCGACGAAACGCATGACGCCGCTTGCCGCCACCGCAACCTGACTGAACGCGAAAAAGCTGATCGCGGCTATTAGCGCTGTCGTTCGTTGCATTAGTTTCATTGATTCATCCTCGACACATCATGCGATCAACATAGCGGAAAGACTACCGCCCTAAACCCTGTAGGTAATCTGCCAGCAGACGAATTTCACCGTCAGTAAGCCCTTGCGCTACGTTTCGCATCATAGCGCCATACTCTTCATCAGAGTCTCGCTGACCCTCGCGATAGGCTGTCAGCTGAGCGATTGTATAGTTTGCCACCTGGCCGCCAATACGTGGGAACCCAGCTAACATATTGCCTTCGCCAGAAACACCATGGCAGGCCGCACAAGCCGCTACCCCTTTCGCAGCAATACCGCCTTTATAGATTCGAGTTGCCGTTGCAATCTCAACATCACTACCGCCGGCTTCCTTGCCCTTCGCAGGCAGACTGGCGTAAAAAGCCGCCAAATCCGCCAGATCTTTCTCGCTCTTGCCAATCAGCTGAGCGGTCATAACTGGGATATTGCGCGCTCCAGACTGAAACATGGTCAACTGGCGATTTAAATACTTTTCATTTTGGCCGGCCAAGCTGGGATAGCTTGGATCAATACCCGTTGCGCCGTCAGCGCCATGGCATGCTGCACAAACCATGGCTTGCGCCTTGCCTGCAGCCGGATCGCCGCCGGCATAAGCAGCGCCGCTAAACACACTTATCAAAAGCGCAAAGGTTGTTGCAATAGTCCAATCCCGCATGCTCATCTCTTTTGCTTCCATCTGTTAATGTTGCTACTGAATTTGGCGGCACGCTGCCGTGCAAACTCTGGTTGGTTAAATTAGTGGCTTCGTCTACGAAGGCTAACGACATGCTGTGTTTTGTGCCCCGATTTCACACTCTCATTCTACGTCGATTACAGCTGTTAGTGGCATCCGTAGGTGCGCCACGCATACCTCCGCCACTTACAGTTAAGGTGTCGGTAGGATAGGCTGCCGGAGGGTGTGGAATAGAATTTGCCGCCGACGGAGTATATACCAACATGATTGAAAAAGCCTCGCCCGTCGAGCGTTTGCACGTCAGCTTTCTGACCAGCGCGCCGGATCTAAAGCGCTGTCCCACTGGCGATCAGCCAGAAGTCGCTTTTGCCGGCCGATCTAACGCCGGAAAGTCTTCTGTACTCAATCAGATAACCGGCAGCCGACGCACTGCGAAGGTCAGCAAGACACCTGGTCGGACCCAGCTGTTAAACTTTTTCGAAGTAGCTAACGGCGGTCGTTTAGTCGACTTACCCGGCTACGGCTACGCGAAAGCAGGCAAAGCTGCACAAGCAGCTTGGCAAAAGTCAGTAAACCATTATCTGTCTTACCGCGACTGCCTGGCGGGTATCGTTCTCGTCATGGACATTCGCCATCCGAATCAGGAATTTGACCGCGAGTTGATCGAGTGGGGTGCTGCTTCGGAGCTGCCGGTACACGTGCTGCTGAACAAAGCCGACAAGCTCAGCAACAACGCGCAACGCTCCGCTGCCTTTGACTTAGCAAAGCACTATCCAGACTACCCACAACTCACTATTCAGGGGTTCTCTGCACTGCGTGGAACGGGAAAGTTCGAGTTGATTGAACGGCTGTTAGGGTGGCTGCATCCGCAGACGCCAGACGCTGTATAGGCGGAGGCTTAGCAGTTTTTTTCTTTTCGATCCTCTCCGAGAAGTTGCATCGTTTTCTAGAAATCGCAAACAAATCCGCAAATACCAGCGCTTCGTCAAGTCGCTAATGCGCTTCGTCCCAATTACTGCCTATCCCTGTTGCAACGAGCAGTGGTACCGACAAGTTCGCCGCACCACTCATCCGCGTTTCGACGCCTTCGCACAGAGCGTCGACATCGGCTTTGGCTACGTCGAACACCAGTTCGTCGTGAACCTGCATGATCATGGCGGCATCCAGGTCCACGTTTTGCAGCCAGTCTTGCACTGAGATCATGGCGAACTTGATGATGTCAGCAGCGGTCCCTTGCATCGGCGCGTTAATCGCCGTGCGCTCCGCTGCCTGTCGTCGCATCGCCTGACGCGAGTTGATTTCAGGTAGATATAAACGTCGCCCAAAGACCGTTTCCACATAACCTTGTTCGTGGGCTAAAGCTCGGGTCGCATCCATATAAGACAGTACCCCAGGATAACGGTCGAAATAGCGGTCGATATAATCTTGGGCCAGCGTTCGAGACACATTGAGCTGTTTCGCAAGGCCAAAGGCTGACATGCCATATATCAAGCCGAAGTTAATGGCCTTAGCACTCCGACGTTGGTCATCGGATACGTCGTCTGGCGCGCACCCAAAAACCTCTGCCGCAGTCGCCCGGTGAATGTCTTCATCTTCTGCGAACGCGGTATTCAAGCCGGCGTCTGCAGAAAGATGCGCCATGATCCGTAGCTCGATCTGTGAGTAATCGGCGGCCACATAGAGACGATCCTGCGCGGCAACAAAAGCTTGTCGAATTCTGCGGCCTTCAGGCGTGCGAATCGGGATATTCTGTAAATTCGGATCAGAGGAAGAAAGCCGACCGGTCGCCGTAACCGCTTGATGATACGAAGTATGAATGCACTTGGTATCGGAATTGATCTGCAAAGGCAGTTTATCCGTATAAGTGGACTTGAGCTTTGCCAAACTTCTGTAGGTCATCAACGTCGCGGGTAGCTCATAGTCACTCGCCAATTCCGCTAATACTGGTTCCGCGGTGGACGGCTTTCCACCCGGTGTCTTCTTCAACACTGGCAAACCGAGCTTTTCATAAAGAATGGTCTGCAGCTGCTTGGTGCTATCCAGATTGAAGGTCTCGCCGGCAACGGACCAGGCTTGTTCGGTAAGTTCTTTGAGCCGATCGCTCAACTCAGCGCTGTGCTGGGTCAGCAGGCGACCGTCTACGCGCGCGCCCCGGCGCTCAACTGCTGACAGAATCGGTACCAATGGGATCTCGATCTCGTTAAGCACTTTTTCCAGAATCGGTTCTGCCTGCAGCTTGGCGCTCAGCACGTGATGCAGCTGCAAGGTAATATCTGCGTCTTCGGCGGCATAAGTCGCTGCAGTTTCCAGCGGTACTTCATTAAAAGTGAGCTGCTTCGCCCCCTTTCCGGCAATGTCTTCAAAATGAATGGTTTTGCGATCGAGATAAAACCCGGCCAACGCGTCCATATTGTGTCGGGTGGCCACGCTATTGAGCACATATGACTGCAACATTGTGTCCGTAATGGGTGCGACCACGCTGACACCATGACGGGCCAACACACTTATATCGTATTTTAGATTTTGGCCCACTTTGAGTAACTGCGGATCCTGAAGAAGCGGGGCGAGTAAGTTCAAAGCCGTCTCCGCATCTAACTGATCCGGAGCGCCCGGATAATCATGTCCTAGCGGGACATAGGCTGCGCGCCCAGGCGCAACGGCCAATGAGAACCCAACGATCTCCGCATGCATGTAATCCAAGCTGGTGGTCTCGGTGTCAAAGGCAAACGTACCCGCCTGCCTAGCTTCATCTATCCAACTTGCCAGCTCGGTAACGTCGAACAGGGTGTGGTAGTCGGTTTCGGGTGCCGGTGCTGTGGCTGAGTCGGTTTGCGATGCGGCAGGCTCACCGTCGTTCAGCTCATCCTGCCAACTTTTAAATTCGAGTTTGCCAAACCACTCCAAAAGGGTGGCGGTATCGGGCGCTTGCATCTTCAGAGCTTCCACATCAAGCGGTAAGTCCACATCGCACTTAATGGTGGTGAGGGTCCGCGACAAAGGCAGGTGATCCAAGCTCGCGCGTAAATTCTCTCCTACCTTGCCTTTGATCGCATCAGCGTTTGCCATCACTGCATCGAGCGAGCCAAATTCATTAAGCCATTTCGCGGCAGTTTTGGGGCCGACTTTAGGCACACCGGGAATGTTATCTACGGTATCGCCCATAAGGGCCAGATAGTCGATGATCAATTCCGGCGGAACGCCAAATTTTTCGACTACCGCGTGATGATCCAAGACGGTCTCCGTCATAGTATTCACCAGCGTGACGTGGTCACCCACCAGTTGTGCCATGTCTTTATCGCCGGTGGAAATCAGCGTAGCGTACTGTCTTGCTTTTGCTTGCGCCGCATAAGTACCAATCACATCATCCGCCTCGACACCCTCAATGCAGACCAGCGGTAATCCCATCGCCTGCATGATGGCGTGGATAGGCTCGATTTGCGGTCGTAAATCGTCTGGCATCGCGGCACGGTTGGCTTTGTATTCACTATACAAATCGTCTCGAAAGGTTTTTCCTGGGGCGTCAAAAATAGCCACCACGGTGCTGCCCGGATAATCTTTCAACAAGCGTCGGAACATGCTCACTACGCCGCGTATCGCGCCAGTCGGAAAGCCGTCACGTGTGGCCAAATCCGGGAGCGCATGAAAGGCGCGGAATAGGTAGGAGGAGCCGTCGACTAAAATCAGCGGCGGTTGTTCTTGTGCTGGATTCAAGGTTACATTGGCCTTCGTCACTGTTTATTTTCCATGGTCTGCATGTCCGTCACTTTACTACACCCTGAAGAGCAACACAGGCAGATCGTCTCAGCGAGACGTCCGCATCTCCGCGCGCTATCCGTATTGTTGGTTGCGGGCATCCTGTTGGATTTACTCAGCACCACCGCAGCAGCGCAAACTGCTTTGCAAGGGCCCGACGTTGTCATTTCCGCGAGTGATGAAGAGGTTGTCTATGAATATCGCCAAAATGGTCAGCTTCGCATGATCCAAGTGGTTCCTAGCTGGGGCAAGCCTTACTACCTGGTACCGAAGGATCCAACCCGTTCAGATGGCGACCTCGAACGGGTAGATGGCCTCGTCCCTAGCTGGCGGTTGATTGAATTCGGCGGCGCGGCGCGCGACAAGAAAGACTGACGAGAAGTATGTGTTGATGGTTCCGCTCGGCACGACTACACCGGTACTGTCTGAAGAGTACAGTCGGCCTGCGTCGCCGAGCGAGTACTTCGAGTTCCCTCGCACCAGCGCGATGGCTAGAACACTATTCGGTAGCTCGCATTTCGGCCTGCAGTAAGAACAAACTGAAATACTCGTTTGCGTCCTGCCAATGACCAGCTGCCTGAAAACCACATTCTCCGGCTAACGCCAAGAATTCTTCGGCCTCATATTTAAATGAATTTTCAGTATGAATGAGCTCACCTTCGGAAAACGATATTTCGGCCCCACCAAGTAAAATGGTCTGCCGGGCCTGACTCTCCAAAAACATTTGAATGCAACCCAACTCGTGGTTGTAAACTGCCTTGTGTTGAAACGCGTCCATGTCGAAATTGGCATCATGCGTAGCATTAATATGGGCCAGTGCATTGAGGTTGAACTGGGCTGTAACGCCGGCCGCGTCGTTATAAGCCGCCTCCAGCAAATGCTGGGGTTTTTTACGATCCACACCGATCAATAAATGGTTGCCATTTCCGAGCGTATGCGCAACAGATTGCAAAAACGCTCGCGCGGCAGATGGCTCAAAGTTACCAATGCTCGAGCCAGGATAGAAACCGAGTGCGGGACGCTCTGCCACCGGCTCTGGTAGTTGCAGCGGTAAACTCAAATCAGCACAGACGGGAAAAATTTCCAGAGCGGGGTAGTCGTTTGCCAGATCGGCAGCGGATGCCAGTAAAAAATCCCTAGAAATATCGATGGGTACATAAGCCCAGGGGGACAACCCATCCATCAACAAGCGTATTTTTTTGCTGGAACCGGCGCCGTACTCAATAACGCAAACCTGTTTACCCAAGAGAGCTGCAATCTCAGACATATGCGTTTGCAGTAGGCGCATTTCAGTGCGGGTCAAATAATATTCGGGCAATTCAGTGATGGCCTCAAACAGTTCTGACCCGTGCGCATCATAAAAGTACTTCGGCTCTATCGTTTTTTGCGGGCGATTCAGGCCGGCAACGATTTCCTCAACTCTAACGCTTGTGTTGGGACGAGTGTCCATCATTACACTAGCTAAAGCGTGCTCCATCATCAGATCCCCATCTCCGCTTATTGGGCGCTTGTATCGCTCATGTCTGGCGAGCGCTCGTCTTTAGCGAGCCGAATGCCAGAAAATTGCCACTGATCACCCGGATAAAAAAAGTTTCTATAGCTAGGCCGAATATGTGACCGAGGTGTTGCGCAAGAGCCACCCCTCAGTACCAGCTGACTGCTCATAAATTTGCCATTGTACTCACCCAATGTACCCGGCAACGGTTGAAAGCCCGGATAAGGCCCATAGGCACTCGAAGTCCACTGCCAAACTTCTCCGAAGAACTGTTTCTGAGTCAGGTCCTGCCGTGGATGAAAGCGACCGCTCTCAAGGAAGGAACCGCTAAGGTGCGGCTGTTGGCTCGCCACAAATTCCCATTCGAACTCGGTCGGCAGGCGCAGGCCTTTCCAGGCAGCGAAAGCGCTCGCTTCATAAGCATTAACATGCACAACCGGTAGCATCGGCTGCAGCGGCGCTAAACCATCCAGCCGATATTCCTGCCAATCTTGTAGTGTCGTTGATTGCTCAGTCGAGCCTGTAGACAACCGCCAATACAGCGGATATTGGGCTTGATTAGCTTGTACCCAAGCCCAACCCTCAGACAGCCATAGGTCGGATCGACGATAACCACCGTCCTGAATAAACTCGAGGTACTCGGCATTGGTGATCAATCGATCTGCCATTGCGAACGGTTGCAACAGCACCTGATGGCGAGGACGTTCGTTATCAAAAGCAAAACCCTCCGCCACACCAACTGTCACGATCCCTGCGGTGTGTTTCGAAAAAGTTAACGCTGAGACTTGGGTTGAGGGAAACTGCTTTGGGGAGGTAAACGCCGGTGCCAACGGGTTATTGCCAAAATTATATTTAATATCAGTGATCATCAGCTCCTGGTGCTGCTGCTCATGATGGATGCCCAGCTCAACAATATGTTGCAGTTGTGGCGTTTGCTCAGCTTCCGCTAACTTGTGCACTGCCGCCTCCACCTGCAGGCGATAATCGAGCACCTCGGCGACAAGGGGCCGCGACAAATTACCGCGCTGCGTGCGTGCAAATGCCCGTCCCACACCGTTGTAGTAGGAATTGAACAGATACTCGAACGTTGGATGGATTGGCTGATAGTCAGGCAAGAGAGCCTTAAGCAGAAAGGTTTCGAAAAACCATGTGGTATGCGCGAGATGCCATTTCGGCGGGCTCGCATCAGCCATTGGCTGCACACCATAATCCTCGATTTCGAGCGATTCGCAGAGTGCGAGGCTCTGTTTTCTTACCGCCGCAAAGCGATCTATGAGCGCACCTTGACTAGAAGGTGGGACGCGGGCAGCACAGGGGAGCTGATGCGACTCGTCGGAGGTTAACGAGGACGAGATTGAAGAGCTCATAACTAATCTAAAAGCTGGCCGCTAAGGTTTGATACGAAAGCTTAATGGTCTCCACATCGTGAGGCAATTTTATGAATCCGTGATAGTGACCGCGGGGATTAATGATAACGATGTTACCTGTGTGATCAATTGTATAACGGTCGGCTTCCACTACAGCAGGTGAGTTCGTCGGCGCTACCGATTCTGTTGATAAAGGCACTTTTGCGAATGCAACGTTGAGTTGCCGAGCGAAGGGCGCCAATTGATCACGGTCGGCGCGTAGACCAGTGAACCGCGGTGAAAACGCTTCCACATAACGCTTCAACGTTGCTTGATCGTCACGGTCAGGGTCTACAGATACCAAAATACCGCGAAAGTCTGGATCGAACTCGCCGCTCGCATCGCGCAATGCGAGTTCAACCTGTCCTAGGATAGACATACTAGTTGGGCAGACGTCCGGACATTGAGTAAATCCAAAGAAAACAAAACTCCAAGCGCCCTCGAGATTGTCGCGGGTAAATGACTGACCATTTTGATCTGTTAAATTGAAGGGTGCAATATCGCGGGGTTGCGGCAGGACAAATACGCCCCGCGCGCGCATCTCCTCGTCAGTTAACTGCTCGGGTCGCAGCACACTTACCACAAACATACTGACAACAATGACGATGAAGCCTACGCATAACGAAACCGTTAATTTAACGCCACTCATAACCGCTTCCCTTTTGATTGCGTCGGCTAGACCTGAATTGGATCGAACTTGAGCGGCGATATGGCGGGCTCAGTAATCACGAAAAAATGATGATCGACCACCAATGCTAAGAACAGCAGCGCTAGATAAAAGATCGAGTATTTAAACGTTTCTTTGGGCGCGTGCTCGTTGCGGTTACGTATAAGAACGATCGCCCAATATAAAAAACCCGTCCCTAGTGCTACCGCAGCAAGCACATAGAGAAGACCGGCCATACCAATCGTGAATGGCAAAATAGAGCAAACAAAAAGCAAAATGGTATAGAGCAAGATATGTAAGCGGGTGTACGCCTCGCCATGCGTAACTGGCAACATCGGCAGATCCGCCTGGGCGTATTCTTCTTTACGATCTAATGCTAGTGCCCAGAAATGCGGTGGCGTCCAAACGAAGATGATAAGGACCAACAGCAGACCGCCAGGATCGACGCTGTTGGTTACCGCGGTCCAACCAAACAGCGGCGGCGCAGCCCCGAACAATCCACCAATAACGATATTTTGAGGCGTCGCTCTTTTCAGGTAGAGCGTGTAGATGAGCCCATAGCCAATCCAAGAGGCCAGGTTTAACAGCGCCGTAAGCGGATTCACACCGAACCAAAGCACTAGGAAGCCGATGCTGCCGGTCACCGCAGCAAACACTCCAGCGCGGAAAGTCGACAACCTGCCAGAAACGACTGGTCGTTCTTGAGTTCGCGCCATTTGAGCATCAATGCGCGCGTCGGCGATGTGGTTAACCGCCGCCGCTGAGCCAGCGACTAAAGCTATGCCCACGCTCGCCATGACAATTGTTGCTACGCTAACTGACCCGGCGGCAGCTAAATACATACCCACCCAAGCACACAGCAGCATCAGTAACACTACTCGTGGTTTGCAGATTTCGAGGTAATCTCGCCAAGAGGCAGAGGTGATCGTCTGAGTGGTCATGATAGCGGGACGCCTGTGGTTATTTCACACTTCCGGCCTACGCGGCAGATAGTGTCGTTTTTTGTGGCGCGAAGTTTACGGTAACTACCGCTAAAAGTAACAGTGCACCAAATGTATTATGAAGCGTCGCTGTTGAAAGTGGTAATACCCAAACCACGTTGAGTATGCCAAGCAAAATTTGCACGCCAAGCGTCGTCGCCAGTAAAGAGGCAAGAATTCGTTCGGTCTGCATCAAACGCAACGCCAATGAACCAATGACGAGCAGTGCGATAATGGCTCCTATGCGATGTACCCAGTGAATGGCGACGCGAGCCTCACTATCGAGTAAGCCCCCCAAATAGTTTGGACCAACGCCTTGTAGGAAATTGAACCCTGAGGCGAGATCCATAGTTGGCGAGTAACTGCCGTCGCAGCTTGGAAAGTCATAGCAAGCCAGTGCTGCATAATTCGAAGAAACCCAGCCGCCAAGCGCGATCTGGGCGATAACTACCGCCAACGCGACTTTGGCGTGGGTGGCAAAGCGGCTTTCCGGCCGCCGCAGCATCGGTAATCCGCCTTGCCGGAGGAACAGCACCCATATCAAGCTAAGCGTTGTAAAACCGCCAAGCAAGTGCGCCGTTACGACTTGCGGCCAGAGCTTAAGCGTCACAGTCCAAGCCCCAAACGCTGCTTGGCACAAAATGAGTATGCTCAGCGCGGTTACCAGCTTTACCGGCGTGTCTTGTGCACGGTTACGCCACGCCAGGAACGCTAATCCACCTACAAGTAACAACAAGGACCCAGCCAGATAGCGATGAAACATTTCCCAAAACGCTTTGGCATATTCATAGGGTGCCTCGGGGAATCGTGCTTCCGCTTGCTGAATGGCAGCGTCGCTTTCGGGTATTCCTAAAAACCCGTAACAACCTGGCCAATCCGGGCAGCCAAGGCCTGCATCAACTAAGCGCGTATATGCGCCAACCGACACCACGATTAACGCTAGGAAGATACCAACGCCGGCCCATACGCGAATTCTACTGTTAACCAATTTGAGACACCTTTAGTAATCGTTTTAAGTCTTTGAGCACGAGTTCTGGGTCGGTCGTTATGGCATAGCGAAATACCAAGTTGCCGAGTGGATCGATAATATAAATACCTTCGCCGGGCATACCTGCTGCCCAAGCGATAGATACTAGATTAGGTTGATTGGCGGGCATGGCGGCTGCCAGCTCCGTAGTGAGCGCACGTTGAACTCGCTCCATTTCTCTGTTCATTAAAATATGGGTAGCTTGAAGGTTTTTCAACGCCTCCGCGCAAACTTCACGGCATTGCTCGGCGCGAACCCATAACCACCACATTTGTGGCTTAACCTTTTCCGTCGCGTCAGTGGGTTGCCAACCGAAATCGGTAACATTCACCGCAGGAATCACAAACTCTCCGTTGTTCGTGGTCCCCCAACCAGAGCCACCTTTAGCCACAAAAAACATCAAGTAGGAACCACCCAATGAAAGCACCGATATCAGAACAATCGCGATCAGCTGTAATCGACCCGACATATTAATTATCTCCAGTTACCGGTGAGACCGGCGTTAGCGTCGCCTGTTGTCGATGATTGCCACGCATCGCAAGCCGGATGAAAGCGATTAGCAAGGTGGCAGCGAGACCGAACCAGGTCAAGGCATAGCCATTATGCTTGTCGTCCGATAGCCGCGCGGCGAATGGCGCCGGCTGCAACACGCTGGGTTGCCCGGCTTCCAACCGAAGTTGCGCAGGAAACGCCGTGGTCGCTGCTGCGAATCGTGTGACATCTAGGCGTTGCTCCCGGCGAGGCCAACCGCTCTCGGGAAGTGGGGTTGACCATTCAGGGATTAAGCCCAAATCCGGCCAAACCGTCGCTACAATGCTTACCTCATCAGTAACAACCGGCACGGCAGGGAATTCGCTGCGCACCGCTGGCGCCGCCAAAAAGCCACGATTAACAAGTACCTTCACGCCACTTTTCACGACAAAAGCTTGTACCACCCAATACCCGACCACACCACCACGCACTTGGTTATCGACTAAGTATGTCTCGTCAGTATAACGGCCGTGCAGTGCGACCCTCGCAAAAGGCAACGTCAAATTGGTAAGCGTTGGTGCAACCGGCAATTTGGTAAGCTGTTCCAGATATTTTGACTCTAACGACCTCTTTTCAGCCGCGCGATTGAGCTGCCACGTTCCCAGCCCGACTAATAGCGGAAAAAACGCTACAAAGAACACCATCATTTTTGTTCCTACACGACGCGTTAACATGGTTTGCCCTAAGTTGTCGGATTACTCATCAGTCTCGCTCCACCTAGAGAGAATTTAAGTGTTAAAGATCATCATAGTTTTGCTTTTAGCAGGGGTCATAGCGAGCCTGTCGAGTGGCTTGTTTTTTTTATTTAAGGATACCGAACAGCCAGGCTCGAAACGAACCTGGTTAGCGCTTGGCGTGAGGATTATCTTAGCTTCGCTGCTTTTGGGAACCATCTACTACGGTCTAGCAACTGGCCAGCTGCGTATGGGGGCAAATGC
>CENU01028804.1_pt1 | contig 12646 bp, 8 predicted proteins | sample 361331 | NCBI WGS metagenome assembly CENU01 (sample SAMEA2619766, study PRJEB7988) | marine metagenome | isolation source: saline water (ENVO:00002010), including
CCCGCGTATGCCGACAATCGCGGGTCTTCGACGTCGCGGTTACCCGGCAGCGGCAATTCGCCATTTTTGTGAAGAGGTGGGTACCTCGAGATCAGATGGCGTGGTTGATGTGGCGATGCTAGAAAGCGCTGTTCGCAATGAGCTAAATCAAAAGGCGCCGCGTGCGATGGCTGTAATCGACCCGCTGAAAGTCGTCATCGATAATTTTGAGGGGAGTGAAACGCTGGAGTTGGCTAACCATCCCAGCGAAGCATCGATGGGAACGCGATCGGTTAATTTCTCTAAAGAAATCTGGATTGAGCGTGAGGACTTTCGAGAGGAAGCCAATAAGAAATTCAAGCGATTGGTGCTAGGCAAGCGGGTTCGCCTGCGTGGTGCCTATGTCATCGAAGCTGAGCGCTGTGAGAAAGACGATGCCGGCGAGGTGATTGCGGTGCATGCATGCCTAGTGCCACAACAGCTGGGGGAGGACCCCGACGATGGGGTCAAGCCAAAGGGCGTCATCCATTGGGTCGCCACTGATACTGCCGTCGTGGCAGAGATCCGCGAATACGACCGATTATTTGCTGATGCCGATCCCGCCAAAGCCGATGATTTCGCCAGCGTCCTGAATCCAAATTCGCTAGTAGTAAAGCAGGCCTACGCTGAGGCCTCTTTGGTGGCTGCAGACAGTGAGAGCAGCTTTCAGTTTGAGCGCCTCGGTTACTTTGTTGCCGATCGAGTCGACCATACGTCTGAGCATCTGGTTTTCAACAAGATTATTGGATTGCGTGACTCCTGGGGCAGTCATGGCTGATCTCTGGCTTACGGACACCATGGGTACCGAAAAGCGCCGGTTTACCCCTATTGATCCAGACCATGTTCGTTTCTACGTGTGCGGCCCTACCGTCTACAACCTTGTGCACATTGGAAATGCACGGCCAGTGGTTGTGTTTGATATGTTGTTTCGCGTTTTGCAGGCGCTATATCCAAGAGTGACCTATGCCAGAAATATCACCGATATCGATGACAAGATCATGGTCGCTGCACGCGAGCAAAACGTTAGTATTGAAGCGATTTCGACTGAATTCACCGACAAGTTTCGGGAAGACATGCGCGCGCTCAATGCGTTAGACCCAAGTATCGAGCCGCTTGCTACTGAGCATGTCGATGCCATGCTGGATCTGACTCGGCGCTTGATCGAGTCGGGCAATGCCTACGAGTCAGATGGCCACGTGCTGTTTGATGTCTGCTCGATGCCCGACTATGGCGCGCTGAGCGGGCGTAGCCTAGACGACATGATGGCAGGCGCGCGGGTAGAGGTTGCAGACTACAAGCGTCATGCGGGGGATTTTATTCTCTGGAAGCCGTCTGCAGCCGACGAACCAGGCTGGGATAGCCTCTACGGTCGCGGAAGACCCGGTTGGCATCTCGAGTGCTCTGCTATGATTCATCAGCACTTGGGGCAGGCTATCGATATCCACGGTGGCGGTCGTGATTTGATTTTTCCTCACCACGAGAACGAACGCGCTCAAAGCTGTTGCGCTTATGGTGGTCAGTTCGTCGGCCTTTGGATGCACAATGCCTACATCGACATGGATGGTGAAAAGATGTCGAAGTCGCTGGGCAATGTGCGCACAGTGCGAGAGTTACTCGAGCGTTATCCGGGTGAGGTGCTGCGGTTTGCATTGCTATCAGCTCAATATCGCTCGCCACTTAATTTTTCAGAGGAATTACTCGAGCAGGCACAATCAGCGATCGATGGGTTTTATCTCAGTTTGAGAAATGTGGCCGATGTTCCAGCAGAGCCCGTGTTAAATATTGAATCTCCAGTGTTTCAAGCATTACTTGACGACTTGAATACGCCTGCCGCCATCGCCGAACTCCATCAGCTTGCCAAGCAACTCAACAAAGCGTTGGCTGACGAGCTCAGCGCTGCCAAAACCGCGCTGCTGAGTGCGGGGCATCTGCTGGGGATTCTGCAAGAGGATCCCGAGACATGGTTTGCCGCTAAACTTGATGACTCGTTGGACGCAGCAGCCATCGACACACTGGTAGCGGAGCGCTTCGATGCAAAGCAGGCCAGAGATTTTGCGCGCGCTGACGCGATACGAGATGAACTCAACGCAGTGGGCATCGTGATCGAGGACGGGCCTGACGGCAGTACCTGGCGCCGAGGCTAGGCCTGCGGACACGACGACCAATACTAATCTGCAAGAAAATTAGGCTGCAGCTCTTTGCGGCTCTGCTATAAGCGGTTCAAGAAGTCCAGAAGATAGTGATTGACTTGATCTGGGGCCTCTTCAGCGGTCCAGTGACCAACATTATCGAGCTCCTCGGCAATCAGTAGGTTGCGATAATTTGCTGCAACTAGATCAGTAATACGTACCTCTAGGGGTATAAACTGGCTCACAGGATCGAGGTCGCCGGTAATGAAAAACGCGGGTTGCTCGATCATGGCGCCATCGAGGTGCTCAGATTCATGCCAATCGATAGTTTGAGCCCGATACCGATTAAATGGTCCCCGCTTGCCACTGAGTTCAAATTGACTCACCAGATAGTCAAGATCCTCGGGTTGCAACCAATGCGGGTATTCCGGGAATTCGTGCATACCCTCAAGGAAACTAGCATCGGGGCCTTTAATCCCCGCCAGCCCCGACCCGTGCTGTTGCTGTTGGTGGCGCATGCCGCGGGCATCGATGGCGGTATAGGTGAGATATAGAGAGCGTCGGAGATCGGCCTCAAATTCGGCCTCGGCAATGCCTTCTTTTAAGAAATAGAGCTGGTAAAAGAAACGATCTTTGTAGACTTCCCGCCACAAATCGAGTGCCGGGATTGGCGGTCGCAGGTAATGTGGTACTGATAACGATCCCACTGCCGAGATTCGCTCACGATAGGTGAGGGCAGTATGCAGAGCGATAGGGCCACCCCAGTCGTGCCCAATGACAATCGCCTGTTCGTAGCCTAGTGCATCGATGATGCCCACAACATCGCCGGCGAGTGCATTCAGGGTGTACGCCTCGATCGCGTGCGGTTTATCGGACTCACCGTAACCGCGCACGTCGTAGGCGACCGCTCTGAATCCTGCACCGGCCAGGACCGGCAGTTGATGTCGCCAGCTATACCAGCTTTCGGGCCAACCGTGACAAAGAATGATTAGCGGACCGGAGCCCGCTGATGCCAATCTCAGTGTGACACCATTGGCGTCAACATACTGAAACTCGATGTTGTCGAATATCATCATCCGAGCAATGTTGGTGCTGACCTAACCTAGCGCTTTTTCGCCTGACTCAACCGTCTGCATGATCAGTGTATTGATGGTCATTGGGCCAACCCCGCCGGGTACGGGTGTGTAAGCAGCAACACGATCGATGAGAGGCGCCATTTCAATATCACCGACACCGCCGGGATGGTAGCCAGCGTCGACCACCACCGCGCCATCCTTGATCCAGTCGGCTCGAATAAACTCGGGCCTGCCGACAGCGCCAACAATGACGTCAGCGCGCTTGATGTGCTCTTCTAAGCCTTGAGTTCTGGAGTGACAAATAGTTACGGTGGCGTCGGCCTGGAGCATCATCATCGCCATGGGTTTACCCAGAATTGGGCTGCGACCCACGACGACGGCATGTTTGCCCGATAACTCGATTTCGTAGTGATCGAGCAAACGCATAATGCCTTGAGGCGTGGCACAGCCATAAGCTGATTCACCCATACTCATTCGACCAAAACCAAGACAGGTCACGCCGTCGACATCTTTTTCTAAAGCAATCATGTCAAAGGCTGCGCGCTCATCGATCTGCGACGGTACCGGGTGCTGTAACAATATGCCGTGGACGTCAGGGTCGTTATTCAGCGCTTCGATCTCTGCGAGCAAACCATTGGTTCGAGTGGTGGAGGGGAGTTCGATGGCCTTTGACTCCATACCGATCCGCCGACAAGCATTGCCCTTCATTTTGACGTAAGTGGCCGACGCTGGATCATCGCCGACGAGAATTGTTGCGAGCACTGGTGTTCGGTTATTGGTTTTTGCTTTCAAAGCGGCGACCCGCTCGGTGAGCGCAGCCTCGGTGAGTTGCGCGACATGTTTACCGTCTAACACTATGGCTGACATGGTGATCCCCCTGTATTTTTTGTAGCGCGATTTTTTCAGACTTTTTGTCTCGCATAAAGCAATTTCCTCAATTGACCGGCACTGGGCAAACCTTGTAGACTCGCGCCCCGCGTGTGGTTAGACACACGCGACGTCGGGGTGTAGCGCAGTCTGGTAGCGCGCCTGCTTTGGGAGCAGGATGTCGGGGGTTCGAATCCCTCCTCCCCGACCACTGTTTTGCGCCCAATATGCCACGGGCGCTTGCGTCAGCCTTCGAAAAGCTTCCTAGCGCTGAACGTTTCAGTGGTGGCTGTAGCTCACCAGGTAGAGCACCGGATTGTGGCTCCGGAGGTAGTGGGTTCGAGACCCATCAGCCACCCCATTTCACTCCTCACAAAGAACTTATGCTGCCTGCTTAGGCAATAGGGCTTCTGTGTCCATTTCACGCAGTTGCTCAGCCATATGAGACGCTACTTGATAGGGAGTGGTCGAGTGTCTCGCTGCAGTCTCTAAGACTACTGTTAAGCGGTCTAGGAACGATTTTTCGGCATCCAGAATGACATTGGCGCTCGCATTGGTTCGGCGGTGGTAAATATCGAGAATGCCGCCAGAGTTGATAAGAAAGTCGGGGCAGTACAGGATGCCGCGATCGGCAAGTCTAATCGCGTCCTGGGGCGTTGCTAGTTGATTATTTGCCGCACCCGCGACGATTTTCGTGGCCAAGTTCGGAATGTTGTGCTCATTCAAAACGCCGCCAAGCGCACAGGGCGCGAGAATATCGCAGGGCATACTCAGGCAGCTGTTAACATCAACCGGATGAACTTCTAGCTCTTGTGCGGCTCGGTTTAAGTTCTCTTGATTGGCGTCGGATCCGTAAACGATGGCGCCTTCACGCATTAGTAGCTTTGCTAACTCAAACCCAACGTGTCCTAGCCCTTGAACTACCACTGATAGACCCTCGAGCTGGCGACGTCCCAATTTATGTTCAGCCGCTGTCTGGATGCTCACTAAAACGCCTCGCGCCGTCGCCGGGGAGGGATCCCCGTCGCTATGTTCTGTTGATAGCCCTGCGACATGCTGGGTGGTCTTTGCAATATGCGCCATATCCGAGGGTGAGGTGCCCGAGTCCTCTGCAGCTATGTATTTACCACCGAGTTGGTCGATGTAGGTGCCAAATACCTCAAGCATTTCGGACGTTTTCTCGGTTTGTGGATCAGCAATAATGACCGACTTGCCGCCGCCAAATGGGAGGCCAGCTAGCACGTTTTTGTAAGTCATCGCTTGGGATAAGCGCAGAGCATCGGATAGCGCATCTTGGCTCGATGGATACGCGTGGATTCGACAGCCACCGACCGCCGGTCCGAGACGCGTATCGTGAACGGCAATAATGGCATTCAATCCTGTGCTTTTGTCGGATACAAAGTGAACCTGCTCATGCTGCGAGTAGGCGCAGTGATCAAAAATACTCATGAATAAAACTCTTGATTGCTAGGTGGTAGATAATTCTCTGGCATCATCAGCTATCAATGACAGCGCCTGTCGATATTGCTCCCGCGAGACGAGCCACTCTTCGCGGTTTGCAGATCGAATGTGACCGAATCCCTTCAACGTTGATGCACTCTCGAGCAGGGCAACTGCCGGCTCATGGTTTGTGGATTCGAGGCTTGAGACGACTAAATCGATATCGGCTATGAACCGCTCGAGGTCCCGATACTCTTCTCGACGATCGTCGTTGTAAGCAAAGACATCCAAAAAGCTACCGCGTACCCGGCGACCCGCCGCCAGCACCCGTAACGGCCACTTAAGCCATGCTCCAAACCGCAGTTTGCGGAACTGCGATCCCCGGTTAAGCATTCGACTCATCACTGGGGGGGCAAGGTGATAGTTGATTCGCCACGAGTGTCCGAACTGCTCACTGATCTGCGTGGTGAAAGAGTTAGAGGTCAGTAGCCGGGCGACTTCATACTCGTCTTTGATGGCCATCAGTCGGTAAAGCTGCATGGCTGCGACCCGGGATACTGATTGATCTTCACTGCCTCGGGGATCGGCCTGTGTAACCCTGTTTATGAGTGTCAGGTACTGCTCGGCATAGGATTTCGAGTGGTAGTTCACAAGTCGTTCATAGCGATCACTTATGAGCTCGTCGAGCGTTTGCACTCCGGTGTCGGACGGGGTGTTGAGTTGTGCCACCACAGTATCGGGTTGATTGACGAAACGTCGGCCTAATTCAAACGCTGATTGGTTGAGTTCAACGCTCACCGCGTTCAACTCGATAGCTTTGTTGATGGCGCTCGCTGATACAGGGAGCAGTCCTTGTTGATAGGCGACTCCCACCAGAAACAGATTCGCTCCGATCGTGTCGCCTAGGAGTTCCCTGGCGATCGTAGTCGCATCGCAAGTGACTCGATTGCTCTCTGAGAAATATTGGTCGATGCGGTTTCTCAAGCTGTCGGCTGGAAAATGCAACTCAGGGTTGTGAATGAAGTCTGATGTGGGTGCTTCTGCTTGATTGAGCACGAGGCGAGTTTCATCCGGATTCACTTTTGCCAATGTGTCTCCTGCGCTTGCCACCAACCAGTCACAGCCAATCAGCAGGTCCGCCTTTTTATCCGACACCCGCACTGCATGGATGTCGGACTGCTGTGGCGCGATCTTGATATGACTTACCACCGCCCCAAATTTCTGCGCCAAACCTGTCTGATTCATCGTCGCGAAGCCCTTGCCCTCCAAGTGGGCTGCCATGGCGATCAAGGAGCTGATAGTGAGTACGCCCGTTCCACCGATACCGGCAACGAGACCCGACCAGGGGCTATCGAGTTCGAGCTTCTGGGGTTCAGGAAGCGGGTCATAGAGCACTGTCGATTCCTGGGTAGGTGGAGCCGTCGTTGCGAGTTCGCCATCGATGACGGATACAAAGCTCGGGCAGTAGCCGCTCACACAGGTCAAGTCGGTATTGCAGCTGTGTTGATCCACCTGTCGTTTACGGCCCAGCGCCGTCTCGACTGGCGTGATGGACAAGCAGTTTGATTGTTTGCTGCAATCACCGCAGGCCTCACATATCTCCGGATGGATGATGAGCCGCTCAGTGGCTTTGGGCAGGCGTCCTCGCTTGATCCGACGTCGTTTTTCGCTCGCACAAAGTTGCTGATAGATGATGACCGAAGTGCCTGGAACCTTGCGAATTTCACGCTGGAGCAGGTCGTAGTCGGCGCGGCGATAAAAGTCTACGCCGAGCGGTGCATCCTGCGGATCCATCTCTTCGCTCACCAAAGCGATACGAACGACACCTTCGGCCCGAAGTTGTGCGACGAGTTGCGCTAGCGAGAGATTGCCGTCGATAGCCTGACCACCAGTCATTGCCACGGCTTCGTTAAATAAAATCTTATAGGTAATGTTGATGCCGCTCGCGACTGCAGCGCGAATAGCTAGGCTACCTGAGTGGAAGTAGGTGCCATCGCCCAGATTTTGAAAAACGTGCTCGCTCTGACTGAAGGGAGCTTGGCCAATCCAAGCGGCGCCTTCGCCGCCCATTTGACTAAAGGTGCGCGTGTCACGATCGGGCATCCAGGTTGCCATGTAGTGGCAGCCTATGCCGCCTAGTGCAACACTGCCCTCGGGTAATTTGGTCGATGTGTTGTGGGGGCAACCCGAACAAAAATGGGGGGTTCTTTTGAGAGAAGCTTCGGAAGAGCAGGGTGGGCTGTATACCTCAACGCTCGATGCTGGTTTGGACAAGGTGCCTTTCCTCGCAGCAAGCCCCAGTTTTTGGAGTCTCGATTGGATGGCATGCGCCACTAGATCAGGTGTTAACTCACCGGTGTTAGGCATAAGGTCATCGCCGAACTCATCAAACTCACCAATAATTCTAGGACGATCAGCTCCGCCAAGGTTATACAGCTGTGAGGTCAGCTGATCCTCAATCACCGATCGCTTTTCCTCGACTACCAAAATCTCCTCAAGATTGTTTGCAAATGCAAAGGTAACTTCGGGGTCTAACGGCCACGGCATACCAATTTTGTAGACTCGTATGCCAAGCTTGTCGGCTTCCTCCTGATCGATGCCAAGATCATTAAGCGCCTGCATAACATCGAGATAGGCCTTGCCTGATGTAGCAATACCGAGTCGAGGCTTACTCGAATCGAGCTCGATTCGGTTTATACCGTTAATGCTGGCAAACACCCGTGCCGCGTAGATCTTGTATTTGTTGAGTCGTCGCTCTTGATCGAGCGGGGTATCTGGCCATCTAGCATGCATGCCGTCAGGTGACAGCGCTGCTGCCGGAGGCAGGTTGAAGGTGTAACGCAAGGGATCAACGATAACACCCATCGTCGCGTCCATGTTGTCAGTGATGGCTTTTAGCGCCACCCAGCAGCCGGTAAACCGTGACATTGCCCAGCCAAAAATTCCGAAGTCCAATACCTCCTGGACATTGGCTGGTGCGAGAACAGGCACTGATGCACCCATAAACATATGCTCTGACTGATGTGGCAGCGTGGACGACTTGCAGGCATGATCGTCGCCCGCGATAGCGAGCACGCCACCAAATTGTGATGTTCCAAAAGCGTTGGCGTGTTTAATCGCATCCATGCTTCGATCAACGCCGGGTCCTTTGCCATACCACATGCCAAAAACTCCGTCGTATGAGGACTCGCTAACAATGCCCGTTTGCTGGGAGCCCCAAACGGACGTAGCAGCTAGGTCTTCGTTGACGCCAGGCTGAAAGTGAATGTTGTGTTGCTCAAGGTAGGATTTGGCTTTCCATAGCGCTTGGTCAACACCTCCTAATGGACTGCCTCGGTAACCCGATATAAAACCCGCGGTATTCAGTCCCGACTGCTGATCGATCTCGTGTTGAAGCATTGGTAAACGGACCAATGCTTCGATGCCCGTCATAAAGACATCCTGTTGCGACGCTTTGTACTTGTCGTCCATTGATACATGGCGTAATAACGGAGGGCTGATGTGAGTCATGGACTTCGCTCGCTGTTTTTGTGGTTATTTTTGTGCTGGTGGGCTACCTCTCATTGATGACTTTAGTCTGAGATATTCCAAGCGAAAAATTTTGCCTTTTCATTCCCATAAACGGATCAATAAAGTATATTTTTTTCTTTGATAGATAAGTAAAAGGCATTTTTATGCAAAAAGAATGGAGTGGGCAGGACGTGGCGATTCTGAGTCAGCTACAACGCGATGCGACGACGTCGACGGCAGCTCTAGCTGAGCGGATTAACAGTTCGCAATCGCCTTGCTGGCGTCGGATCAACAAGCTCGAGGAGTCGGGTGTTATTCAGCGACGCGTTGCGTTACTGGATCGGAAGGCGCTGGGCATGGAGGTGGTGGTCTTCGCCACGGTCAATCTCACACAGACGGGCAGACAAAAGCTCCTAGCCTTTGAGCGCCAGGTTGAAGCGCATCCCGAAGTGGTGGAGTGCTACACCATGACTGGCATCTGGGACTATATGCTGAAGATCATTTGCCGAGATATCCGACATTATGAGGATTTTGTGAGAAATACATTGCTCAATGGTGACTTGGTTCGGGAACTTCACTCACATATCGCGGTAACAGAAATCAAGAACACCACCGAACTACCTCTCGATACTCAGTTGACCTGAGTAACCCAACACTCAACACGGGTTCGATTAGCCAGTCGCGACCATGACTGGCCGTTTGCCATTCTTCCCGTAGAGGTTGACCTTGAGACTCGAGATCGCATGAACGAGGATGATGGGCTCGATTTTCTGCTTACCCGTCCAGTGGATATTGGGGAAGCGATCGAGAACCTTTTCATAGGCCATCTGAAGCTGAAGTTGAGCCACACGATTGCCAAGGCAGCGATGCACACCATGACCAAAGGCAACATGCTTCGTGACATTCTCTCTGGTGAGATCCATCACGTCGGGATTAGGAAAGACGCTGGGATCGCGGTTGGCAGCCCCGTACCACATGATCACCTTCTCATCTTTCGCGATCCGCTGCCCGGCCACCTCGGTGTCCTCGGTCGCCGTTCGCCGCATGTGCATCACGGGCGACACCATCCTCAGCGCTTCCTGCGACATTCGGTCGACCAAGGATCGGTCATTGATTACCATTTGGCGTTGATCAGGGAATTCCGTAAGCAGCCGAATCGCACCCGACAGCGAGTTTCGGGTCGTATCATTACCGGCAAAGATAATCAGTAGCCAACTGCCATCGAGGTAGTCCTGCGACATAGGTTTGTCACTGAGAGTCGCGTTGGCAATAGTCGTCAGCAGGTCTTCACGAGGATTTTTAATGCGATCAGCCATCACCCGCTCACCGTAGCTGAACATGTCGTGGAGCATTTGCTCAAACCGAAATGGAAACATCGGCTCCGCCATGAACATACGAAACGGGTGGGTTAGAAACTGCGGTGCTAGCTCGAGATAATGCATCCACTTGATAATGTTGGGTCGGTCTTCTTCATCGACCCCAAGCATCTCGCACAGAGTGAACATGGGAAGTTCGGTCGAAAATAACTTGGCAAAATCGACTACCGGCCCTTGTCGTTCCATGTTGTCGAGTAGGTCATCAATCTTTTTGCCTACTCGCTCTTTGAGGGTCTCGATGTACTTCGGGAAGAAAAAGGCGGCTTGCTGGGTTCTCAGGTCACGGTGGATGTCGGCATCAAGGTTGATCAGTGAGTTGTGTGCCGCGTACATGAGACGCTCAGCTTTTCCGGTTTCATTTTTTACCACGCTCATGTGCATGCTGCCGCGCTGAGACGAGAATATCTCAGGATGCAGTTCGACGTGCTTGATATCGTCGTAGCGTGATACTGACCAAAATCCAGATTGAGGCTTGCGCGTAGTCGACCACATAACTGGTGCTTCCTCGCGCATTCGCTTGTAGTAGTCGAATGGCTGGCCTTTGGTCCAAGAATTGGTGGATCCGAGCTGAAAGCCTTTGAGGCGAGGGTAAATTTCTTCAAAGACGGGATCCTGTGCACCGCTGTCAAACAGGATGTCCTCGCTAACCGAGGGATAAAGATCGATGGGCTCAGGGCTGTTCATGTGTAAATCTCGATATCTCTGGTGCGGCCTTAGAGGGGTAATGTCCATCTATCGAACAAGTGAGTCAACACGCGTCGGCCCGATACCGAACTTAAAGCTGGACAGCAAAAGGCCACCCTCAGGGCAAGGAATATCTGAGGGGTTCGCTTGAATTTGGAGCAATTTTGTTTGGTGCTCGGATCTAAGCCTGCGCGCGCTGCAGCATTTCTCTATCTTGTAATTCCACCTTAATGTCGCAGTAATACGAATGTCGCAGTAATACGCTCCTCTTACTATTTCCATCAAAATGCAGGAGTAGGGAAACGCATGTATTTCGATTCAGTGGTTTCAAAATACCCTCTGATTCTATGCTTAGCACTGGCCGCCTGCGGCGGAGGTGGCGGCACTGCAACTCCAGACGCCCTTTAGGTAAGTGTTGCCGCTGATGGCGGTTCTGCTGAGCCGCCGTCGCGCAGCAGTAGCGATGAGGGTTGCCAAGCAACGCTTTTTCACTCGCCAACTATTGGCGACGATTACCTAGACCGGGTTATGGATGCCTACACATTTGCCTGCGGATATCTTGGCGATGTGCCTTGAGCTTTGGCTGACTGCCAACAACGCGTCAGCGGCAGAAAGTCTTCGTGATGCCTGGTGTCAGTACCGGCTGTCGCAAGACTCCTCGTTTCTCGAGCAATGGTGTGAAAGGTCGCAGATCGGTGTAGATCTCGCCAATTATGTGCGCTGGTCAAGCGTCTATTACAACGGCTTAGTCGATGCCCACCATCAAAATAACTTGCATGAACGTTCCTCAGATTCCGACGGTCTATTCGCTGAATACGTGACTATCCACGAATTTTTTCACGCCTATCAAATGGATCATTTAGATGAGGCTATCCACAACACGCCTGAAGATCTTGATATTCAATCCGGTCGCACAGGTGACGGATCAAGGCCCTGGCACTCTGAGGGCAGTGCAGATTTTTTTGGTCATTTGCTAACAGAGTTATCGGGGCGTCCCGGACAACTAAGGGGTTACTTTGAAAGTGGTGAGGATTGCTGGGCCCGGATTGATGGCGACTTTAGTCTGTGGGATCTGACATATGATGCCGACGGCGGGTGCGGCTATAATCTGGGGGCGTGGTCAATCGCGTATTTGGTATCACAGCATTCCATCGAGACCTACCTACTTTTTTACGACGACCTAAACGCCTACGGTTTTTTAGATGGCTGGCTGAAAAATTTCGGCGTCACTAATGACGAATTTGATGAGAATTTTCGCAACTGGTTTCTCCAAACGTCCCGGACAGAAAAATTGCAAACAATTGACGAGATCGTTAGCGTCGCACAACAAGCGGCCAAACGCAGCAACGCAGGGCCGTTATGATCAACTTAATGCATAGTTAGTAAACTGGCATTGCACTGCTATCGTCGTCAGTTCGGTAGTTACAAATCAAATTTATCAATTCTCCTGACATGACTTAGTAAGCCTCCTCTCAAGCTGTTACTAATGAGCTTCCGTCATGCGATCACCATAGGCGTTGCGATGTGCCTTCATGTACTCAAGTTG